>OLSM01000156.1_pt1 | contig 69122 bp, 54 predicted proteins | sample 1672721 | NCBI WGS metagenome assembly OLSM01 (sample SAMEA3136717, study PRJEB25190) | human gut metagenome
GGGATAAACGCTGAAGGCATCTAAGCGTGAAGCCCCCCTCAAGATGAGATATCCCATGCGAAAGCAGTAAGACCCCTTGAAGACGACGAGGTAGATAGGGCAGAGGTGGAAGTGTGGCAACACATGGAGCTGACTGTTACTAATAGGTCGAGGGCATAACCAAAGCAAGAGCACTTAGCGAGGAGGAGCGAAGCGAAGGCAGAGCTTAGTACGATGCTTGTTCGAGGAACTTAGCGAGGTTCTTTCGAGCATAGTGAGTCGAACGTCCTTGAAGTGGAAAGCACAGTGGTGGATAGGAAAGCAGGATGGAATGTGGACTTATATGTGGTTTTGAAGGTACAGGGATACATCTGAAAGGGTGTTTATAACCGGTTAATTTTCGTGTAGCGAAAGTTAATCGGTTTTTTGTAGTTATAAAAATGGTGATAGGTATGTTGACATACATGTAAACAGCATGATATACTATACATGTAGCATGTATGTATTGGAGGTGAAAAGGTGCCAAGAAATAAATATCCAGAAGAAACTGTCCAAAAAATATTAGATGCTTCTTTAAAACTTTTTTTGGAAAAGGGATATGAGGAAACAACAGTATTAGATATTATTAGTGAAATGGGCGGACTGACCAGGGGAGCTTTTTACCATCATTTTAAATCCAAGGAAGAAGTCTTTGAGGCTTTGTGCGAAAAACTTTTCTATGAAACGAATCCTTTTGAAAAAGCCAAAAGTCACAAAGAATTAAACGGATTGGAAAAGTTAAAATTTGTCTTAAAAACCTCATTTGATGAAACGGAACATCATCAATTAAGTATGGCTTCAATGCAACTCATGGGAAGTCCGGCTTTTTTAAAAAAATTGATTGAAAGCAATCAAGAATTAGCTCCTATGTATCAAGAATTGATAGAAGAAGGAATACAGGATGGCTCTATAAAAACAGAACATGCAAAATTACTGGCAGAATTATTTGTTCTTTTAACTAATTTTTGGTCGATACCTACCATATATCCGATGACAACAGAGGAAACATGGGAAAAATTCTTATTGATAAAAGAAATTATGGAAAAATTAGGACTTCCAGTAATTGATGAAGAAATCGTTAAACTATGCAAAGAAAATGCATAAGAAAAATAAGATTGTCGAAAGGCAATTTTATTTTTAAGCACATACATACATGCAACACGTATAATTATAAAGGAGAATATAATATGAAAAGCTATATTAAGCAAAATAAAATTTTATTTATCACTACAATTTTAGTCAGTGTAATCTCTTCTTTAGGTTATGTGTTTATGGCTATACTTTTACAGCAACTATTAGACATAGCCGTGGGAAAAGATATACAACAATTTATCAGAACGGTTTTGTTTTCTATCTTTTATTTTGCTGTATTGGGAATTTTTCTATATCTTCAATCTCTACTTAGCAAAAAGGTTATATGTAAAATTATGTGTCAGATTCGTTCTGATGTATTCCAAGGAACAGTTTATCACAGTATAGAAGATTTCAACAAGAAGAATACTGCTGACTATATTTCCATTATTACAAATGATGTAAAAATGATAGAAGATAACTTTTTGCTCCCTCTTTTTGAAGTAGTTCAATATACGGTTATTTTTACTGCGTCATTCTTGTTAATGATTTATTTTGATATTATTGTTACTGTTTGCGTCATAGTAGCAATTGCTATAATGTTTCTTATTCCTAGTTTTCTGGGAAAGTCATTGGAAAAAAGACAAAAGAAATATTCCTCAAAACTAGCAGATTTTACAGTCGGCCTAAAAGATATTTTGTCTGGATTTGAAATTATCAAGTCCTATTCCATGAAACGGTATGTAATTCAGCGATTTAGCAAAGAGAATGAAGAAACAATCCACTCTAAATACAGTGTCGATAGATTGCTTGCATTAAATGAGGGGATATCTTCTTTTCTTGCTCTTATGGTTCAGATAGTTGTTTTATTTTTATCTGCCTATTTCATCATCACAGAACGTATAACAGTAGGTACATTGTTAGGAATGGTACAAGTAAGTAGTAATTTAGCGAATCCTCTTGTGATGATATTTACTAATGTTCCAAAGATAAAAAGTATACAGCCTATTGCTGAAAAAATGCAGAATATTTCTCAATATTCATTGGCACATTCACAAAAAGAACATATCAGCTCATTTGATTTTTGTGTTTGCACAAAAGACTTAGGTTTTTCCTATGATAAGCACAAAGAGATTTTAAATGAAATAAATTGTACTATTGAAAAAGGGAAAAAATATGTTGTTATAGGAAAAAGTGGTTCTGGGAAAAGTACTCTTATAAAATTATTAGCGGGCTATTATTCTGATTATACAGGTACAATCAAATATGATAATAGGGAATTAAATTTACTTGATAGAAATGATGTGGCTCAATTATCCTCTGTAATTCATCAAAATATTTATATGTTTGATGAAACTATACATGACAATATATGTCTACATGAAGATTATCCACAGGAAATGATTGATAAAGTCGTAATGGAAAGTGGACTATATGAATTTATATCAGAGCTTCCAGAGGGATTATTGTATCAAGTAGGAGAAAATGGAGCGAATTTATCTGGCGGGCAGAAGCAAAGAATTGCAGTTGCGCGGGCTTTAATTAGAAACAAACCGATCTTGATATTAGATGAAGGTACATCTGCTGTCGATATGCAAACAGCTTATGATATTGAAAATCGTCTATTAAAGATAAAGAATTTAACGATTATTACCATTACTCATCATTTAAGAAAAGAACTGCTAGAAAAATATGATGAGATTATCTGTATGGATCATGGCAAAATTATCGAAAAAGGGACATGGAATGAACTTGTGAGTAATCATAGTTTGTTGTTTTTTTCTTAATAGTATGTATTCGTCCACCATATAAAAAAGCGGAGTTATAACGTATATTATCCCCGGTTATTCCCTCTAAACCCGTTTTGAGTTTAGGGGGGATTTTTCTCGAGAGGTAATTGGTTAAAAAAATTTTGCATTTTCGCAGAAAAGTTTTGTCTACAAAATAGAACTAATAATTCTGAAATACAGTGATACAACAGCTTATGTACTCGTCCCACATCACTTCTTGATGTGAAGGAGATGAAAGCTGTTTTTTATTTTATAGGAAATAGTCAAATGATAAGGAACGGGCATGAAAAAGATAGTATTTTAAAAAGAGATATGGCATTTTGCTTTCTATTGCAGTATGATTGTTTCAGGATATCATGGATAGTGTCCTTTTTCTTGACACCACTACGCCTTTGTAGAAACAGAAAAAATGGAAAAACCAGAAAATTTAAAAACAATTAAAGACGAGTAAGGAGAAAAATGATGTTAATTAGGAGAGCAGGAATAGACGATGTGGAACAGTTGAGGCTTTTGTATCAAGAATTGGAGGAAGATGGCGTTCGATATCAACCAGAGCATTTTGTTGTGGGAGAGCGAAGCAATGAGTTTTTTCAGTCTGTCTTTGAAAGTGCGGATCAAGATATTTTAGTGGCGGAAGAGGATGGAAAAATATTGGGTTTTTCCCATGTTATGATATTAGAGCAGAAAAAAGTAGCATGTTTGAAACCGGAAACATTAGTTTATATACAGGATCTGGATGTATTGGAATCAAGGCGGAGTCAGGGAATCGGAACTCTTCTTATGGAGGCAAGCAAGCGGTACGGAAAAGAACACGGGGTAGATTTTATCAGGACACAGGTATTTCCGCAGAATATAGATGGAATGAGATTCTATGAGAAAAACGGATTTCGTGAAATGATGAAAACGATTGAAAGCTCGTTAGATTGAATTTTAGGAACCTAATATGAATATTGGATAAACAGGAGAGCAAACATGAATACACCGATGTTAGAGACAGAACGGCTCATTTTGAGGAAATTTACAGAGAACGATTTGGAGGCACTTTTTCTAATTTTAAAAGATGAAGAGGTCAACCGCTTTTTGCCATGGTTTCCGATGAAAAATCTGGAGGAAACGCGGGAATTTTATGAAGAGAGATATGCGGCGCAATACGCCAAACCACAGGGATATGCTTATGCAATCTGTCTGAAAGGGGATGATATCCCCATTGGATATATAAAAGTCGATATGGAGGAGCATCACGACTTTGGATACGGACTTCGGAAAGAATTTTGGCACAGAGGTATTGTGACTGAGGCAGGAAAAGCAGTATTGGAGCAGGTGAAAAAGGATGGACTGACATATATTACAGCAACACATGACAAAGAAAATCCGCGCAGTGGGAATGTAATGAAAAAGCTTGGCATGAAGTATTGCTACTCTTATGAAGAGCGGTGGCAGCCGAAAGATATTACGGTGATTTTTCGAATGTATCAGCTTAATTTTGACGGTAATGATGATAGGGTATATAAAAAATACTGGTATCAATACGAAAATCATTTTGTTGAGGAAATCTAGTTTTATTTTTTCCTATGTTGTAGCACTCAAAACATCAATGATTTTGAAGTTTTGGTGCTCAAATAGCGCAGGATTTTCTGTAATGATATAAAATGATATGGAAAGATAGAATGGCTACTTTTTGATGTTGGTTCAACACTTGTTGATGAGTATTTGGTTTATGAACATACTTTTCGTAATAAAGCAAAACTTACAAATTTAGATTATCCTTGTATTTACGATGAAGCATTAGAATATTATAAACAGAATAAAAAGGGCGATAATGAATTAGGAATAAAATATCATCTTCCTAAAAGGAAATGGTATATCGAAGATGAAATTGTCATGTAAGGGGAAGTAGTTATGGTAGGAATATATGATTGTTTTGGATATGGTGGAAGTTTCGATTTGCCTTTTGAAGAAAGATACAGACTAATAAAACGGGCCGGATTTGATTGTGTGATGTTATGGTGGAGCGATAAGTTTGGAAGGGGATCAGGTTATCAGGAGGATGTTCGTTTAGCAAAAAAAGCCGGATTGGAAATAGATAATATGCATACGCCCGTCCATGAACAGAATTGTTTATCATTGGATAATTTGAATGGAGAAAGTGTCTATGAAACATATTGGCATTGCGTGAAAGATTGTGTTGCTTTTAATATACCCACAATGGTGATCCATTTGCCAGCTGACAATTATCCCATTAATAAACTTGGATTAAAAAGATTAGAGAAGATTATTCATAAGGCGGAAGATAATAAGGTTCAAATTGCTTTTGAAAATTTAGAAAATATAGATAACCTGGATATGGTGCTAAACACTTTTCAGTCAAGCTATGTAGGTTTTTGTTATGATAGTTGTCATCATCAAAATTATGCTCCCGATATTGATTTGCTGAATAAGTACGGAAATCAATTAATGGCGTTACATTTGCATGATAATGGTGGAAAATATAATCAGCATCAACTTCCTTTTGACGGTAATATTGATTGGAGAGGTATGATGAAAAAGATAACTTTTACAGGATATCAAGGCGCAACAACACTGGAGCCTATGAATTGGGATTATGAAGATTTATCTATTCAGGAATTTTTAAATTGTGCATATCAGAAGGCAAAACAGCTAAATGATATGAGAGTAAACTGAAATTTAAAAGGCTTTGTGATACTAGCAACAAGGAAAATATGAAATTATAAGTCTTTTTGTAAACATTTATAGTGTTTCAAACATATTTGCCTATGATGCCAAAATGGTATCCAACCTCTCAAAATCACCATATACGGAGATACACAGGAAGATACGGCTTTAAGCGAAAAATCTTTATTTTATGACGGCTTCATAGAGATTATAAATACTCGCGGAAAGTTATAAAAGAGTTTCGTCTATCAAATCAATAAATGATGATGCAATGAAAAGGCATAGAGTATTTTGCTCTGTGCCTTTGTTACTGCATCTAGGATTCTAATGCCAGTGTTTTAGTTTTGGAAGCTGTTCGGAAAAGTAGGCACGTACTTGCTCCGGTGTGAATTGGTTGTTTGACATATGGTCTACGAGAAAGTCGAGCAGCTCGTTCATACTTTGGTAGACAAACTGACCATCTGCATAACACCATTTACAATAGTCTTCATTAAAGCTATGATCTTTTTCCCGGCTGATCACAGTATCGTCTTCCATGGGCATACCACAACATTGACAAACTAGTTTACGCGGACTTCCCAGCAATGTATTGATAGAAACATCAAAAATGGTGGAAATCTGCTTTAGCGTATCTATATTTGGAATGGACTCTCCCTGCTCCCAGCGGGAAACAGCCTGTCTTGTGACAGCTAGTTTTTCTGCCATTTCATCCTGTGTGATCTGATGATCTGTGCGGATCTTTTTTAATATATCTTTTGTTTCCATCTTCCCGACCTCCTTTATTTGATGAGTTCAGTATATCGTATGTTTTTTTACATGACAAGCAATCGTCTATTGCGTTTGTGGGAATAGATGAAAATGCTGAGAAAAGCTTTCCGAAAAAATATATTTCATAAAAAATTGTCAAATAGAAAATCCACAGTATGTGATATAGTATAATAGAGAAAAAGACGAGGAAAATCACCAGGAAATGATTGTCAAAGGAGATGTAAAATTTTGGAAAAAGGGGATAAAATAGCAATCGTATGCTGCTCGAATGGACAGCCTCGATCCTACAAAGAAAAGCTTGTAAAGTTACATGAGATCCTTGTGCAGTTAGGATTGATACCTGTTTGGGGGAATCATATATATGAAATAAGTCATGCCTTTAATGGATCGGCAGAAGATAAGGCAAAAGATTTAATGAGATTTTATCAAGACAATCAAATAAAAGCTATTTTTGATATCTCTGGAGGAGATATTGCAAATGAAGTTATATCTTATATAGATTTTGATGTAATTTCAAAAAGCAATAAAAGATTTTGCGGTTATAGTGATCTTACGACAATTATCAATGCAATTTATACGAAAACAGGGAAAACCTCCATTTTGTATCAAATTAGAAATTTGCTATATGAAGACTCGGAAACTCAAATCAAAAATTTTAAAAATACTATAATAGATGGGAAAAATGATTTGTTTAATATCAAATATCAGTTCATACAAAAGAATGAGATGAAAGGTATTCTTGTTGGTGGAAATATTCGTTGTTTATTAAAATTGGCTGGAACTGAGTACTGGCCGGATATGAGAGGGAAGATATTGTTGTTGGAGGCTCTGGAAGGAGAAGCCCCACAAATGGTTGCGTATTTCAGCCAATTAAAGCAAATGGATGTATTTGAACAGGTAGAAGGACTGCTTTTAGGAACATTTACAAAGATGGAAAAAGAAAGATGTACACCAGATATTCAAGAACTGGTAAGAAGGTATGCAGGAGACAAGGTTCCGATTGCATGTACGAAGGAAATAGGGCATAATACGAATTCAAAGGGAGTAATGATTGGCATGGAGTATGCGTTCAAGTAAAGGGTGATTTCTTTATTCGAAAATGGAGTTATAAAAAACAGATTGACTTTTATCGATATATAGATTATAATAAACTTATCATATCGATAAAAGTAAATGTGATAGAAGATCAGGGGGAAGAAAGTATGGCAGACAAAACAGGACTTTATGTATTCACGGGCTTTCTGGGGGCTGGTAAAACAACAATACTTTTAAGATTACTGGACATTCTAAAGGATAAGCGAGTTGGAATCATCCAGAACGAGTTTGGTAAACTGAGTATTGACGGAGAGATTTTACGGAATGACGATATCAAAATGGTGGAAATTAACAGGGGATCCATTTTCTGTTCCTGCCTCAGACTTTCTTTTGTTCAGGCATTAGCAGATATGGCGGCATACAAGTTCGACTATTTATTTATAGAAAGTTCCGGATTAGGCGATCCGTCTAATGTGGAAGAAATTCTTGATGCGGCATCACACCTTTGCGGGGATGCTTATGAATTGCAAGGTGTCATCTGTCTTGTGGACGCTGTTCATTTCCTGGAGCAGTTAGAAGATTTGGAAACGGTATCTCGTCAGTTAAAGCATTGTCATTTGGCATTGCTGACGAAAACGGACCTGGTTGATGAGGAGAGGGTTCTGGAATTAAAAAAGAAAATTCGGGAAATCAATCCGGTATGTGAAATTAGTACGAGTGTCAATGGAAAGTTAGAATTTGATTTCTGGAATTATGATTTGATGAAATATCAGTGGGCGGAAAATGAAGAAACTACAAATTCAGAAGAGACGAAGCCGAAAACACTCTTCATGGACTTTTCAGGAGAGGTAGAATTGGGAAAAATGAAGAAGTTTTTGTCAGTGATTCAGGATGATCTATACCGTGCGAAAGGATTTTTCCTGCTTTCCGGGCAAGGATGGAGTCAGATTGATCTGGTTGGACACCAGATAGATGTAAAACCATGCCCTGAAAAAGAACATTCACAGCTGGTGTTCATTTCAAAGATCGGTCCTGCCGCTATCAGAAAGATCATGTCTGCCTGGGAAGAAGAAGTGGGGCTGCCGATGAAGCTGAGAAATTAAAAAGGAGGATTGGGAAATGAATATCAAAGTATTAGGTGAAGGATGCGAGAAATGCAGCCAGTTGTATGAAAATACAAAAGAAGCGGTGAAAGAACTGGGAATAGACGCGGAAATCGAGAAGATAGAGGATTTAATAGAAATTGTGAAATTAGGGGTTTTGTCAGCCCCTTCTCTTATGGTTGATGGGGAGATTCTGGTCAGTGGGCAGACGACATCTGTAAAACGAATTAAGAAGCTTTTGCAAAAATACTGCATGTAAACCGGTATTAGAATCGGCAGAACACATAGAAGGAGCAGGAGAGATGGACGAAAAAAGAATTGCGGTTATTTTTAAAGCATTTTGTGATGAAAATCGTGTGAAAATTATTGAATTGCTTCGACATGGTGAAAAATGTGCTTGTAAGCTGCTGGAAGAGCTGAATATTTCACAGCCAACATTGTCGCATCATATGAAAATTTTATGCGACGCAGGAATTGTTGTTGGACGGAAAGAGGGAAAATGGACCCACTATTCTATTTCTTATAGTGGGGTAGAACAGGCAAAGCAATATTTACAAGGATTGTTGCCTGAGAATAATGAACTGTAAGATGAGTCGTGCCATAGAAGTCAAAAAATGGATTTCATCACGACTTTCTTTAGGGATTTTAAATAGATATATTTCAATTTAACGATGCGTAAGTGTAATTATGGAGGACTTTAATATGGTTTGGGATTTTTTTCAGAATGAAATTCTGGGGATGCATTGGTTGAACCGGCTGGTCGGGTCGGGGCTTCAAGCATTTGGCTTGGATACGACGTCAAAAATAGGAGGCACAATCCAGTTTTTTATCTATGATACGATAAAGATTATGGTACTTTTGGGCGTGCTCATATGGATGATTTCTTATATTCAGAGTTATTTCACACCGGAGAGATCGAAAAAGATCCTTGGACGTTTTCAGGGAACAGGAGCGAATATCATTGCGGCATTACTTGGGACAGTAACGCCATTTTGTTCCTGTTCATCTATACCTTTGTTTATTGGGTTTACAAATGCGGGGTTGTCGCTTGGAGTAACGTTTTCTTTTTTAATTTCTTCTCCAATGGTCGATCTTGCTTCTTTGTTGCTTCTTATGAGTATCTTCGGATGGAAAGTGGCCGTCGTTTATGTATTGTTAGGCTTGATCATTGCTGTCGCAGGCGGCACCTTGATCGAGAAACTTGAGCTTGAACAGTATGTGGAAGAGTATATCCGTAATGTTCCTGCGTTTCATGCGGCTCAAAAAGAATTGCGCGTGAAGGAACGGCTGGAATTTGCATGGGATCAGGTCCGTGGAACTGTGAAAAAAGTGACCCCATATATTCTCGTAGGTGTTGGAATTGGCGCCGTCATTCATAACTGGATACCGGAATCCTTTATCGTGAAAGTGCTTGGCGAGGAAAACCCGATCGGAGTCGTCCTTGCTACCCTTGTGGGGATTCCGATGTACGCTGATATTTTCGGGACTATTCCGGTTGCTGAGGCGCTTTTGGGAAAGGGTGCTGAACTTGGTGTTGTTCTGGCTTTTATGATGGCAGTTACCACTTTGTCTCTTCCATCTATGATTATGCTTCGTAAAGCGGTCAAACCGAAATTACTCTTTGTTTTTATTAGTATCTGCTTTTTTGGAATCATGTTTGTCGGATATTTCTTTAATGCGATACAGTATCTGATTGTGTAAGTGCCTCTGGAAATTGTGAAAGAGGTTCTTTCTTTGTCGGATCCTGCGATCAGTTTTTCATATGCCTCTATAAAATGATTCAAAAGTCATGGAAGCTCCGGGGAAAATATGATATAATTTCTGATGTTGGACAGACAGACTTCGGAAGTAAGGGGATACTATGGAGTTTCAGGATTTGAATAAAGATATGGTTGTTTTTTCTTACCATGTCAGCCCGAATTTTGGCATGGAGGGCGACGACGGCGGATTTTTGTTGGAATTGCGGGGCAACGGCAATCTCAAGTTTGTAGCGTATCGCCTTTTTGATGAAATCAAGACGATGAAGATTTTTAAATTGGATCGGGAAGAGACGAAGGAAATTTTTGACTTGCTGAAAGGATCGGAGCACATTTGGAGGCAGATTCCGGAGAAGCTTGACAATCATTTGAACGATGGACCGGGGAATATCAATGAATTTATTTTTCTGAACGGGAAGAAGGTCCAGGCTCATAATATTCGCAAGACCTGGCTTCCGGGGGAGGCTCTCCGTGGAGGTCCGTACTACAAGAGATTTAGGAAAGTGATGAAATACGAAAATCAGGTGATGCATATCTTTGAAGGGATTGCAAGGGTACTGAAGAAAAAGGAGATCCACCTGACATTAGAGCACTGCAGAATCCGGGAGCGGTACAAGGTGAAAATTACCTGGATTGACAAAACGAAACAGCAGAGCCGGATTTAAAAACGGTTTATTATATTTTGTGTAATGGAGCAGGAGCGTTTCTGGAAAAGGAGACGCTCTTTTTTGTTGGAGGGGTGCAGTCTTTTTCTCTCGCAGGAGAGAGAAAAGAAACAAGAAAGAAAATCCGGGTATTTCCGGAATGTCCGGATTAATTAGTTATTTAATTAAAATTTTGTGAAAAATTGTGATAAAAAAGTGAAATAATAAGTTTGAGGTTGACATATATTGGGCAAAATATTAGACTATCAGTTAGATATCTAACTAATTAGGAGGAAAGATTATGGAAAATAATCCAATCAGGGAAATTCCGGTTCCTCTGTTGCTCAATCAGATTTTGCATGCCCAGACCTACTGGGTCATGCAATGTATGAAAGAAGTGGATCTCAAGCCGGGGCAGGCAGGATGTCTGTTCATCCTCTCCAAGGAGGGGAGGCTTCCTCAGAAGGAGATCGCAAAAAAGCTTGGAGTGAAACCGCCGTCCATCACGGCGCTTCTGAAAAAGCTGGAGGCAAGAGGACTGATCGTACGAAGTTCTGATGAACAGGATCAGAGAGTCTCCTGGATTACACTTAGCGACGAGGGCAGGCGCTATATCAGGCGGATCAAGGATGCGATGAAGGAGATGGAGGGCACGATGTTCCGGGACATTCTGCCGGAAGAACGGCTCCTTTTCCGTCGGCTCCTGCTTCAGATCCGGGAAAATCTGATGACCAAAGAGGCGATGGAAAGCTGTAAGATCCATATGAAACAGGAATGTATGTCTGATTTAGACGAAGAAATTTAATGAAGAAAGAAGGAAAACGATTATGGGAAAACTATTCAAGTATCTCAGGCAGCATGCAGGCGTCGTTCTTGCGATCATCGTCGTGCTGTTTGTGCAGGCATTCTGCGATCTGTCCCTTCCGACGTACACGTCCGATATTGTAAATGTAGGAATTCAGCAGGGCGGAATTGATACGACGGTTCCAGAACAGATGAAAGAAAGCGATCTGGAAGATCTGTTGTTATTGGTTCCGCAAAAAGATGCGGACACCGTCCGGGAAGCATATCGGGAGGGAACGAAAAAGGATCTGAATACAGACGAATCTTTTTATGTGCTGAAAGATTCCGTGGCAGAGGACGAGGAGAAGTCCGAAGAACTCTTTGACATTCTGGGAGAACCAATGCTTCTTGCAGAAGGACTTTCTTCGGACAGCGACGAGCTGGGAGCGATGAAAGATCAGATGATGGCACAGATGCCGCAGGGCGCAGTACCGGAGGATGCAACGATCTTTGACATTTTAAGGGTCCTGCCGCAGGAGCAGAGAGATGCGACGGTAGAGAGCATGTCCGGTCAGATTTCCGATATGCCGGATACGATGCTGGAGCAGACAGCGGCGGTCTACATCAAGGCGGCATATGAGAGTCTGGGGGTTGACATGGATGCCCTGCAGACAAATTATATTCTGATTACAGGTGTCAAGATGCTCGGTCTTGCTTTCTTAGGGCTCCTTGCCAGTGTGACCGTCGGACTTCTGGCCTCTAGGACGGCGGCAGCGGTCGGACGGGATCTGAGGAAAAATGTATTTACGAAGGTGGTTGGATTTTCCAGTGGCGAGTTTGACCGTTTTTCCACGGCATCGTTGATTACAAGAAGTACCAATGATATCCAACAGATTCAGATGGTGATTGTAATGATGCTGAGAATGGTGCTCTACGCACCGATCATAGCAGTGGGTGGCGTTTACAAGGTAATCAATACCAACGTGTCCATGACCTGGATCATCGCTCTTGGAGTGGTGCTCATCCTGGCGCTTGTTCTAGTGCTTTTTCTTTGTGTGATGCCGAAATTCCGCATCCTGCAAAAGATGGTGGACCGAGTCAACCTGGTGACAAGAGAGATACTGACCGGGCTTTCCGTCATCCGTGCCTTCCATACGGAAAAGCATGAGGAGGAGCGGTTTGATGTAGCGAACCGTGATCTGACGAAGACGAACCTCTTTGTCAACCGTGCCATGACCTTTATGATGCCGGCTATGATGTTGATTATGAATGGAATTAGTATTCTTATCGTGTGGGTGGGGGCCCACGGTGTGGATGGCGGACAGATGCAGGTTGGAGATATGATGGCATTTATCCAGTACACGATGCAAATCATTATGGCGTTCCTTATGATCTGCATGATCTCTATCATGCTTCCAAGAGCTGCCGTTGCAGCCGGACGTGTGGATGAGGTACTGACAAGCGAGACTGCCATCCGGGATCAGGAAGTACCGGAACATCTGCCGGAGGAAGGGAAGGGACTGGTGGAATTCGATCATGTATCTTTCCGCTATCCGGGTGCGGGTAAAGACGTGCTGCACGATATTCATTTTATCGCAAGACCTGGTGAGACGACAGCAATTATTGGAAGTACGGGAAGTGGAAAATCTACGCTGGTGAACTTAATCCCAAGATTCTATGACGTGACGGAGGGTTCTATCCGGATTGACGGAAAGGATATCCGCACCGTGACACAACATGAGCTTCGAGAGAAGATTGGCTATGTACCGCAGAAAGGAATGTTGTTCTCTGGTACGATTGCTTCCAATATCGCTTACAGTGATGAGGAAATGTCCTCTGAGAGAATCCAGGAAGCAGCCAAGATCGCCCAGGCAAAGCAATTCATAGAAGAGAAACCGGATGGATACGACAGTCCGATCTCCCAAGGAGGAGGCAATGTTTCCGGAGGGCAGAAGCAACGGCTTTCTATTGCAAGAGCAGTGGCGAAGCATCCGGACATCTTTATTTTCGACGACAGCTTTTCTGCACTGGACTATAAGACCGACACTGTGCTCAGACAGGCGCTGAAAGAAAAGACGAAAGACAGCACTGTCATTATTATCGCTCAACGAATCAGTACGATCCTCCATGCGGAGCAGATCATTGTCCTTGATGAGGGGCAGATTGCAGGAATCGGAACCCACGAAGAGCTTTTGAAAAACTGTGAGGCATATTATCAGATCGCTTCGTCCCAGCTTTCCCAGACAGAGCTGGAGCAGGCGGTAACAGGCAGCAGAAAGGGGGAGGCAGCACATGAGTAATCAAAGACGAGGACCGATGGGTGGCCACGGACGCATGGGCAGCGGTGAGAAAGCAAAAGATTTTAAAGGGACTCTCAAACGGGTGCTGAAATATATCGGACCATATAAGTTTCCGATTCTGTGTGTTATGCTCTTTGCTGTCGGCAGCACGATTTTCAATATTATCGGGCCGAAAGTGCTCGGTAAGGCGACAACGGAGATTTTTACGGGCTTGGTCGGCAAGGTGACAGGTGGAGACGGTATTGATTTTGGCAAAATCGGCAGAATCCTGATTACTTTGCTGATCCTGTATGGTGTGAGCTCTATCTTCTCATTTATTCAGGGGTTTATTATGACGGGAGTTACACAGAAGCTTACGTACCGGATGAGGAAAGATATTTCAGAGAAGATCAACAGACTTCCGATGAATTATTTTGATACAAAGACCCATGGAGAAGTGCTCTCCCGTGTGACAAACGACGTCGATACGTTCAGTCAGAGTCTCAACCAGACGGCGACCCAGATGATCACTTCGGTGACAACGCTGATCGGTGTACTTGTGATGATGCTAAGTATCAGTCCGTTGATGACGATGGTGGCTCTTTTGATCCTCCCGATTTCGCTGGTTCTGATTTCTTTCATTGTGAAACATTCTCAGAAATACTTTAAAAATCAGCAGGAATACCTGGGGCATGTCAATGGACAGGTGGAGGAAGTTTATGGCGGCCACAGTATTGTAAAGGCATTCAATAAGGAGGATGACGTCCTTAAAGAATTCAATGAGATGAACGATGTGCTCTATCAGACAGCTTGGAAATCGCAGTTTTTCTCCGGAATGATGATGCCGATCATGCAGTTTGTCGGCAACCTGGGCTATGTGGGGGTGACGATCCTTGGCGGATACCTGGCGATCAAACAGACGATCGAAGTCGGGGATATCCAGTCCTTTATCCAGTACGTTCGAAATTTCACTCAGCCGATCCAGCAGGTGGCACAGGTAGCGAATATGTTACAGTCCATGGCAGCGGCTTCCGAGCGTGTGTTCGAGTTTTTGGAGGAAGAGGAAGAGGTACAGTTTGCAGATGATCCAGTATCGACAGAAGGACTTCAAGGCAATGTGGAATTTGACCATGTGAAATTCGGCTACAATCCAGATCATATCATCATCAAGGACTTCTCCACGAAAGTGAAGGAGGGACAGAAAATCGCGATTGTCGGTCCGACCGGAGCCGGTAAGACGACACTGATTAAACTGCTGATGCGCTTTTATGATGTCAATGGAGGAGCGATCCTTGTGGACGGACACAATGTCAGGGATTTCAACCGTGGAGAACTGCGCCGGATGTTCGGTATGGTGCTTCAGGATACGTGGCTCTTTAACGGTTCCATCCGGGATAATATCCGGTACGGCAAGCTGGACGCTACAGATGAGGAGATCATGGAGGCGGCAAAGGCGGCGCATGCCCATCATTTTATCCAGACACTTCCGGCTGGATATGACATGGAGCTCAATGAGGAGGCAAGCAACGTTTCCCAGGGGCAAAAACAGCTTCTGACCATTGCAAGAGCCATTTTGGCAGATCCGAAGATCCTTATTCTGGATGAAGCGACAAGCTCGGTTGATACAAGAACGGAGATCCAGATTCAGAAGGCAATGGATAATTTGATGAAAGGCAGAACAAGTTTCATTATTGCCCATCGTCTTTCCACCATTCGGGATGCAGACCGGATTCTGGTTCTCAAAGACGGAGACATCGTTGAGCAGGGCAGGCATGAAGAACTCCTTGCAAAAGGTGGATTTTACGCTGATCTCTACAATTCACAGTTTGAAAACGGAAGCAGTAAGGCAGCTTCCTGATACAGACACAAAGAAACAGATAGAAAAAAGGGACACAGAGAACAGATACAAAGCAAAGCCCAGAGCATGTGTTGGCTCCGGGCTTTGTCGTCTCTATTATTTATAATCAGAATTAATAGATCGGATTGTGTTCGTATTTCGGCTCACAAGTGAGCTGGATACCGAGTTTTTTAAAGAGCTTGATATCCACGGAAGAAAGCATGACAGAGGTGTGTACCTGGCAGCCCTTCAGCTTTGGAAGCTGCTCCATTGCGAGCTGTGCGGCCGGATTGGCTGCAGAGGAGATGGAGAGCGCAATCAGGATCTCATCAATGTGAAGCCGCGGATTCTTGCTCCCAAGATACTGGGTCTTGACTTTCTGGATTGGCTCGATAGCGGTCGGGGAGATCACATGAAGATTGTGATCGATTCCGGCAAGGTCCTTCAGTGCGTTGAGGATCAGCGCTGCGGAAGGACCCAGTAAGTTGGACGTCTTTCCGGTCATAATCTTTCCATCCGGCAGCTCGATGGCAGCAGCGGCGGCTCCAGTGTTTTCAGCTCTTTCAAGTGCCGCGTCTACAACTGTGCGATCGTGGATAGAGACATGAGCCTGCTTCATCAGAAGCTCCAACTTAAAGACTTCGGAGTCCGGAATGTTGCCCTGGAGAAAATCACATTTTGCCTGATAGTAGCGGCGGATGATCTCCTGGCGGGATGCCTCTTGGCACACCTCGTCGTCGCAGATACAGTTTCCGGCCATGTTGACACCCATATCAGTTGGTGACTTATACGGGCTCTCGCCGAAGATCTGTTCAAACATGGCGTTGAGTACCGGGAAAATCTCTACGTCACGATTATAGTTGACAGTCGTCTTTCCATATGCTTCCAGATGGAATGGATCGATCATATTGACGTCGTTTAAGTCTGCTGTGGCAGCCTCGTACGCCAGATTCACCGGATGTTTGAGAGGGATATTCCAGATCGGGAATGTCTCGAACTTGGCATATCCGGCGCGGATGCCACGCTTATTCTCATGATAGAGCTGGGAGAGACAGGTTGCCATCTTTCCGCTTCCAGGCCCTGGAGCTGTGATGACTACGAGAGGTTTGGAGGTCTCGATATAGTCGTTCCGTCCGTATCCTTCGTCACTTACGATGTGCGGGATGTTGGACGGATATCCTTCGATAATATAGTGGGTGTAGACACGGATTCCCATATTTTTCAGGCGGTGACGGAAGAGATCCGCACTTTTCTGGCCGCTGTACTGCGTGATGACAACACTGCCAACATAGAGTCCGTTCTCCTCGAACGCACCTTTTAAGCGAAGTACGTCGTCATCGTAGGTGATTCCAAGATCGCCGCGCACCTTGTTTTTTTCAATGTCCCCTGCGCTGATGACGATGACGATCTCTGCGGTGTCGGAGAGTTGCTTTAAAAGCCGCAGCTTACTGTCCGGCTGAAATCCCGGAAGTACACGGGAAGCATGGAAGTCGTCGAAAAGCTTTCCTCCGAATTCCAGATACAGCTTGTTGTCAAAGTGACTGATCCTCTCTCGGATATGTTCAGACTGCATGTGGAGATATTTGTCATTATCAAATCCTGTTTTCATACACTAATCATTCCTTCGTAAAATTTTATTGTAACGATTCAGCACTGTCTCCCGATATTAACGAAACCTATCTTAAGCTTGCTTACAGAAGGGTTTATTGATTTCAGGATGTATAGCTGAGTCGTTCCATACTATACCTTTAGTTTGAAAATACTACCTGACTAGTATACTACAGTCTGACAGAAATTTGCAATCAAATTGTGAGAGGGGAGCAAAATATTTGCAACTGGTATGTTCATCAGGCAGCATGGATAAGCCCGGTTCCCTCACCAAAATTTCACAATGTTTTTATTGATTTGTATGGAAATCATACTTATAATATAGAAGATAGCATGTAGGAGGAAAAGGATGGACAATCAGAATAATAAAAAGAATGATAACAATAACAGGCAGAATTACGGGATTATCATCATAACCACGATAATTGCTGCTGTTTTTGTCATGTTTCTGTATCAGCTCATGCAGGATACGCCATCCCAGGAGATTTCGTATACGAAATTCATGGATATGGTGGAGAAGGGGGAAGTAAAGGAAGTCACCATTGATTCGGAGAAGATTACGATCATTCCGAAGACGGAGGCGGAAAAGAATCAGGAGAATGAGAACAGCCAGGGCGGGATCACCCAAGGCAGCAACTGGTTTACGCAGTTTGGCGCTGGATCCCAGGTGCAGTACTATACCGGGCTGATCGATGATCCGGATATGTACGATAAGCTTGACAAGGCAGGAGTCGAGGTCAGCAGTACGATTCCGGATTCTACATCCATGATGATTTTAAACCTCGTATTCAGTGTGATTGTTCCGTTTGTACTTGTCTTTGTGCTGCTCAGTTTTCTGATGCGAAGAGTATCAAAAAGCAGTGGGGGCATGATGGGGATCGGAAAGAGCAATGCCAAAATGTATGTGGAAAAGACCACGGGGGTTACGTTCCGTGATGTGGCGGGACAGGATGAGGCGAAAGAATCTTTGCAGGAGGTCGTGGATTTTCTGCACAATCCGGGAAAATATACCGGTGTGGGAGCGAAGCTTCCAAAGGGAGCGCTTCTTGTAGGTCCTCCGGGTACCGGTAAAACACTGCTTGCCAAGGCGGTAGCAGGCGAGGCTAATGTGCCGTTTTTCTCGTTGTCCGGATCCGCATTTGTGGAGATGTATGTCGGTGTCGGTGCGTCCCGAGTGCGTGACCTGTTCAAGCAGGCGCAGCAGATGGCACCATGTATTATCTTTATCGATGAGATCGACGCCATAGGAAAGAGCAGAGATTCTCAGCTCGGCGGGAACGATGAGAGAGAGCAGACACTCAACCAGCTTCTGGCAGAGATGGATGGATTTGACACGAACAAGGGGCTTTTGCTTTTGGCGGCGACGAATCGTCCGGAGATTTTAGATCCGGCTCTGCTTCGTCCGGGACGTTTTGACCGGAGAATCATTGTGGAGCGTCCGGATCTGAAAGGTCGTGTCGATATTTTGAAAGTACATGCCAAGGACGTGCGGATGGACGAGAGCGTCAATCTCGAGGAGATTGCCCTTGCCACAAGCGGTGCCGTAGGGTCAGATCTTGCCAATATGATTAATGAGGCGGCGATCAATGCGGTCAAGCACGGACGTCATGCAGTCTGTCAGGCAGACCTGTTTGAAGCTGTAGAAGTGGTTCTTGTGGGGAAGGAGAAGAAAGACCGGATTATGAGTCAGGAGGAGCGCAGGATCGTGTCCTACCACGAAGTCGGACATGCGCTTGTAAGTGCCCTTCAGAAGGACTCCGAGCCGGTACAGAAGATTACGATTGTACCGCGTACGATGGGAGCGCTTGGGTATGTGATGCAGACGCCGGAGGAGGAGAAATTTCTCAATACAAAGAAAGAGCTGGAAGCAATGCTTGTCGGACTTCTGGCAGGACGGGCGGCTGAGGAGATTGTCTTTGACACTGTGACGACCGGAGCGTCCAATGATATCGAGAAGGCTACTAAGGTGGCACGTGCCATGATTACCCAATACGGAATGTCAGAGAAGTTTGGGCTGATCGGTCTGGAATCCATTCAGAATCGGTATCTGGATGGCAGAGCCGTGATGAACTGCGGCGAGGCAACGGCGGCGGAGATCGACTCCGAAGTGATGCAGATGCTGAAAGTTGCCTATGATGAGGCAAAGAGGCTTCTGCTGGAAAACAGAGAGGCACTCGACAAGATTGCGGCGTTTCTGATTGAGAAAGAGACAATTACCGGAAAAGAGTTTATGCAGATCTTCCATGAAGTACGGGGGATTGCAGACGATTCGGAAAAGAAGGAAGAAAGGATCGCCATGAAGCCGGTGGAGACAGCAACTGCAACAGAAAAGCCAGTGTTAGAGGCAGAACAGGAGACGTCTGTGACGGCAGAAGAGGAGGATGGAGCAGCACAAGGTTAGTCCGAGCTTCTATGCTGAACTGTTACGAATAAGAAAAGAAATCAGCGTATGGGGATTGTCCATGCGCTGTTCTTTTGTTAAAATAGATGGAGTTAATGAGGTGAAAGTATGTTTGTGATCGAAGAAGAGCTGAAAAAGCTTCCGGCAAAGCCTGGGGTCTATCTGATGCACGACGAGAAAGATGAGATCATTTATGTTGGCAAAGCCATCAGTCTGAAAAACCGGGTACGCCAGTATTTTCAGAGCAGCAGAAATAAAGGCGTCAAGATAGAGCAGATGGTGACGCACATCCGGAGATTTGAATATATTGTCACGGACTCTGAATTGGAAGCACTTGTCTTGGAGTGCAATCTGATCAAGGAGTATCGTCCGAAGTATAATACGATGCTTGTGGATGACAAAACCTACCCATTTATCAAGGTGACAGTTCAGGAACCGTTCCCGCGTATTATGATGGTACGCCGGCAGGCCAAGGACAAGGCGAAGTATTTTGGACCGTTTACGAGTTCTCAGGCGGTGAAGGATATCATCGACATGGTGAGGAAACTCTACCGGCTGAGAAGCTGCGGCAGGACGCTTCCAAGAGACATCGGAAAAGAACGGCCATGTCTGTATTATCACATTAAGCAATGTGACGCGCCGTGCCAGGGCTATATTTCCAGTGATCAGTACCGGGAGTCCATCGACGAGGTGGTAAAGTTTTTGTCCGGTCACTACGACGGCATTCTGAAAGAACTAGAGGAGAAGATGCTGGAGGCTTCAGAACAGATGGAATTTGAAAAGGCCATTGAGTACCGGGAACTGATCAGCAGTGTAAAAAAGATTTCGGAGAAGCAGAAGATTACGGATGCGGGGAGACCGGGGGAGGACCGGGACGTCCTGGCGGTTGCAAGGGAAGAGGGGGACGCTGTGGTGCAGGTATTTTTCATTCGTGGCGGACGGCTCATTGGCCGGGATCACTTCTATCTGCGGACCGACCCGGATGAGACAAAAGCGGAAATCCTGGCAAGTTTTATTAAGCAGTTTTATGCCGGGACGCCGTATATCCCACGGGAGCTTCTGCTTCCTTATGAGCTTGCGGAGGCGGATCTTCTGACAGAGTGGATGACGAAGCGCAGAGGTCATAAGGTGACGTTCACAGTTCCCAAAAAGGGTGAAAAAGAAAAGCTCTGCGAGCTTGCACAGAAGAATGCGGCCATGGTTCTTGCAAAGGACAAGGAGCGGCTTATCCGGGAGGCAGGAAGAACAACGGGGGCTGTAAGAGAACTGGAGCAGATCATCGGAATCGCCGGTATTCACCGGATGGAGGCGTTTGATATTTCCAATACGAATGGGTTCGCATCGGTGGGTTCCATGGTTGTCTACGAGGACGGAAAGCCAAAACGGAGCGATTACCGGAAATTTCGTATTAAGGGTGTGGAAGGGGCTGACGATTACGCAAGCATGAGGGAAGTCCTTACGAGACGGTTTCAGCATGGTCTGAAAGAGAAGGAAGAGGGCAAGGAATTCGGTGGATTTACTGTCTTCCCGGATCTCATCCTAATGGACGGTGGAAAGGGACAGGTTCACATTGCGGAGGAAGTGTTGGACGCGCTGCATATTCAGATTCCAGTCTGTGGAATGGTAAAGGATGACCGGCATCGTACGAGGGGACTTTACTATCGGGACGAGGAGCTTCCGATCCGGACGGATTCTGAGGCATTTAAGCTCATTACCCGTGTACAGGATGAGGCACACCGTTTTGCCATCGAGTTTCACCGAAAACTTCGGGGGCAGGGGCAGGTTCATTCGATTCTGGATGAGATTCCAGGAGTGGGTCCAAAGCGCAGAAAGGATTTAATGAAACACTTCCAGAGTCTGGATGCCATCCGTCAGGCAGACGTTGAGGAACTGAAAAAACTCCCTACAATGAATGAAAAATCTGCTCAGGATGTGTACAACTTTTTCCATTGATATGATATACTATTCACAAAGTGATTTCATATGAGACAGATAAGGAGAACAAATATGGGTGTGAAGCTTGAAAAGTTAATTGAAAAGATGAGTCTGAAAAATCTGACGCCGGATCTTGATCTTACACAGTCAGAGATTCAGGTTCCGGATATCAATCGTCCGGCATTGCAGCTTACGGGGTATTTTGACCACTTTGATTCGGATCGTGTTCAGATCATCGGATATGTAGAGTATACATATCTGGAAACTCTTTCGGACGAGAAGAAGAAAGAGATGTATACACAGCTTCTCTCCTATGGGATTCCGTGTATTGTATATTGCCGAAATCTGGAACCGGATGAGACGTTCCTTCAGATGGCCAATGAGATGAAAGTGCCGATCTTCCAGTCCAGCAAGCAAACTTCGGCGTTTACGGCGGAGGTGATCCGGTGGCTCAATGTAGAACTGGCGCCGTGTATCTCAATTCACGGTGTTTTGGTTGACGTGTACGGCGTCGGTGTACTTATTATGGGTGAGAGCGGTATCGGTAAGAGTGAGGCGGCTCTGGAGCTGATTAACCGGGGCCACCGGCTTGTCACAGACGATGTGGTCGAGATACGCAAAGTGAGCGATGACACCTTGGTAGGGAAAGCTCCGGATATTACCCGACATTTCATCGAGCTGCGCGGTATTGGTATAGTGGATGTGAAGAGTCTTTTCGGGGTACAGAGCGTGCGTGAGACACAGACGATCGATCTGGTAATCAATATGGAAGAGTGGGACAAGAACCGAGAGTACGACCGCCTTGGCCTGAAAGAAGAATCCACAGAGTTCTTGGGAAATAAGGTTGTGTGCCATTCGATCCCGATCCGTCCGGGACGAAATCTGGCGATTATTGTAGAGTCTGCCGCTGTCAACCACAGACAGAAACAGATGGGTTATAATGCGGCGGAAGAATTATACAGACGGGTACAGGAAAGTCTGGCAAAATAAGAGGAAGGAAAGAGAAAAATGAAGTATTGTTTTGGAATTGATATTGGAGGTACGACTGTCAAGTTGGGATTATTTCAGGAGGATGGAAAGATACGGGATAAGTGGGAGATCAAGACTCGGATCGAGGAGAAAGGACGAAACATTCTTCCGGATATCGCCAAATCTCTTATGAACAGACTGGAAAAAGAGGGAATTTCCAAGGAAGAGGTGACAGGTATCGGAATCGGCGTCCCGGCTCCGATTACGGAGGAGGGATTTGTGAAATCTACCGCCAACCTCGGATGGGAAGAGAAAAATGTCAAAGCAGAGATGGAAGAGCTGACCGGTATACGGACGGCGACAGGAAATGACGCAAATGTGGCAGCCCTGGGAGAGATGTGGCTCGGCGGCGGACGCGGATGCAAGAATATGATTATGGTGACTCTTGGAACAGGCGTAGGAGGCGGAATCCTTATCGGAGGCCGGATCCTGACAGGAGCACATGGGGCGGGAGGAGAGATCGGACACCTCTGTGTGAATTACGGGGAGACAGAGAAATGCGGCTGTGGAAATTACGGATGTCTTGAGCAGTATGCATCCGCAACGGGAATTACCCGTCTTGCAAAGAAGAGGCTGGAATCCACAGAGCAGGACAGCACCTTGAGAAAGGGGCCGGTAAATGCCAAGACGGTGTTTGACGCAGTAAAGGCAGGAGATCGTCTCGCTGACGAGATTGCTGTAGAATTCGGACGCTATCTGGGATATGCGCTTGCCAATCTGGCGGCTGCAATAGATCCATCTGTGATCGTTATCGGAGGCGGTGTATCGAAAGCAGGAAAAGTATTGATCCCATATGTCGAGACGCCTTACAAAGAGCGTGCGTTTTTTGCAAATCAGGATGTGACATTCGCGCTGGCGGAGCTTGGAAACGACGCTGGAATCTGCGGAGCGGCAAAAATGGTATTAGACTAAGTGGCTGACCTTACGGAGGACAGACGGAAAGAAACAGTATAAAATTGCGAATATAAAGAAAGGGAGATACGCATATGTTGATGCGATCTCCCTTTTATACTGTTGTTATGAAGACGATAACTGCCTTACTGGGGTGATCTCTGACTTCTACTGGGTGACTCCCTGATTGGCATCTGAGCTTTCACCGGAAGTGTCTTCTCCGGTCGTGCCGTCCTGGCTTGTGTCAGTGGATTCGGAAGAATCCGTGGAATCGCTGCCAGAAGAGTTCCCATCGGAATGACTGTCAGATTGATTAGCACTGTCAGATTGATCGGAACTGTCAGAAGATTCATCATCCTTTTTACTGTCAGATGATGGTTTCTTTGCTGAACGGTGTCCGGAACAACTCTGAGTCGGAGCCGTATCCCTATCAAAGTATTCTGTTACAGCAGGACATCCAGAGACTGCAAGTTTTCCGGTACTTGTGCAGACGGTGCGTTCTACAACCGAATCCGGTTCTTCAAACTGTGTGTAGGCCAGACCCTTGGTCGTATTGATCTGATCCATGATTTTTTTCCACATCTTCAGGTGGTAATCCCACTCACGATCCGCAAGAGGAGTATTGTCATCGTATCCGGACCAGATGGTACAGGTATAATACGGTGTGTAACCCGCAATCCAGAGATCCACGTTGTTAGAGGTCGTACCGGTCTTTGCTGCCGCATCCATATTGGAAAGACGGGCAGGAGTCCCGGTTCCCTTTTTGATGACATCTTCCATCGCGCTGGTGAGCAGAAAAGCGGTGGAATCTTTCAATACAGTATGCTTCTCCTGAGTCTGTGTGCGGTCAAGCAGGACATTGCCGTCATGGTCAAGAATCTTCGTGTACATGATCGGCTCCTGGTAAACGCCGCCATTGGCGATTGCTGCATACGCAGCGCACATTTCGTAATTATAAACACCGTCCGTGACACCGCCTAAAGCAAGCGGCTGTTGAATGTCTGTAAAGACTTTACCCTCGTCTGTCGTACGGCTTTCGACCAGTGTGCTTAGTCCGAAGTTCTGGCAGTAGGTAAAACCAAGCTGCGGGGTAATCTCCGTCAGTGTCTTGACCGCACAGATATTTGCAGACTGTTCGATGGCTTTCCGCATTGTCATATTGCCACGGTAGTAATTGCCCCACCAGTTGGAAACCGGAGTACCGTCCGCGTATTCGTACGGCTCGTCCTTGATAATGGTTGCCAGCGTTTCTCCTGCGCTGTCAAGAGCAGGAGCGTAAGTGGACAGGATCTTGAAACAGGATCCCGGCTGTCTTGTAGATCCGGTGTAGGCACGGTTCAGACTCATACTGGATGACTTTGTGCCACGGCCGCCGACCATCGCCTTAATCTGTCCTGTCGCCTGATCAATGACAGTGACAGAAGCCTGAGGCTGGGGAGAGAGATTGATGACCTCGTCATAGGTATCTCCCTCTTTTGCGATGGATGCTTTAAACGATTCAATGACCTGATGTGCCTGCTCCTCAGAATCAAAGGTCAGACCATATTTCATATTCCGGAACTGCTTGATATGACCGGAACTGTAATTCTCCTGTGTTCCGTCAGCCCTTGTTACAGTCAGTGCGTAAGACAGGCCGTATTGGACTTTGTAAGGATAGTTGCTGTCGTCGTTGAGTACCTGGTCACAGATGCCCTGGATCTCAAGATCTTGGGTAGAATAGATACTTAAACCGCCCTTGTAAAGGGTATTGTATGCCTGAGTTTCACTGTAGCCAAGTCCGACGTCCGGATCCTCCAAGTCTGTCAGAATCTGCTCTGTCAGTGCATCTACGAAGTAGCTCTGAGGAGTCGTGTTCTGCGTGATGTTCGTATTGACATTCTGGATGCGGGCATAGACATCATCGGCCAACGCCTCGTCATGGGCCTCCTGGGAAATGTATCCCTGCTCCAGCATGTTTTTAAGAACCTGCTTGCGGCGATCCGCATTGTGATCCGGGTGAGTGATCGGATTGTAGTAGCTTGGACTCTGGGTGATGGCCGCGATGACCGCGCTTTCAGACAGAGTCAACTGGGAAACGTCCTTGTTGAAATACCTCTGGGATGCTGCCTGTACGCCGAGCGTATTCTGACCCAGGTTGATGGTATTTAAGTAGTTTTCCATGATTTCGCTTTTTGACATCTGCTTTTCCAGCTTCAGTGCCAGATACTGCTCCTGAATTTTCCGTTCTAGTCTGTCGAAGAACGTATCTTCAGACATGAAGTCAAAAATATTATTCTTGATCAGCTGCTGTGTCAGGGTGGAAGCACCCTGAGAAAAATCTCCGGTAGTAAGACCGATCATTCCGGCACGTACGATACCTTTTGGATCGATTCCGTTATGCTCATAAAAACGCTCGTCCTCGATGGCAACAAAAGCGTGCTGCAGATCCTTCGGGATCTCATCGATGGTTTTATAAACACGGTTGGAACCGGCGGAAGTGAGCCGCTGGGTCTCAGTCTTATTGTCCGAAGCATAGACAACGGATGTGTAACCCGTCGGCTTTACATCTTCCGGGGTAACATCCGGGGCGCTGTCGATGACCTTCTTGAGGAATATCCCGCCGCCCACGCATCCGGCTACCATCAAAAGCAAAAGAGTGAGAAGCACTCCTTTAAAGATCCGTACGCCAAGACGCTTCTTTTTCATTTTGGATTTCGAGGTAATGTCCCTTCGTTTCTTAGCAGCTTTTTTTCTACCATAGTTCATGAGCATTTGCCTCCTTTTATACCAAACCATTATACCAAATTTCAATATTGAAATAAAGAAAAAATTGCAATCTTCCGTATTCGCTGAGAAAAATTTAAGAAAAAGTTTTGAAAAAGTCGAAAATCCTGTTATAGTTAAAATGAACAGACGAGGAGGAAGGAACATGTTGGAAGAATATAGGACAGTGCTGGGGCATGGGGAAAGCGAGATCGTAGAGAAGAAATCCCGGTTCCTGGCCGAAGTCTCTCATATTGATACAGAAGAAGAGGCACTGGAGTTTATAGAGAAAATTCGGAAGAAGCATTATAATGCCACCCATCATTGCTATGCTTATGTGCTGGGCGAGCGTTTTGAATTACAGCGTTTCAGCGACGATGGAGAACCGGGTGGAACAGCAGGCAAGCCGATGCTTGATGTGCTGACCGGAGAGGGAATCCATGACACGGTGGTCGTGGTGACCCGGTATTTTGGCGGGACGCTTCTTGGAACGGGAGGGCTGGTACGGGCATACTCCGGGGCGGCTAAGGAAGGATTGCTTGCAAGTACTATTATTACCAGAAAATACGCGTCTAAACTGGAAATACGGACGGAATATACCGGATTTGGAAAAATCCAGTATATTCTCGCACAGCAGGGGATTCATATTCTGGATATACAATATACAGATCAGGTCCGCATCGTGTGCCTTGTTCCGGATGTGGAGAAGGGAAAGATTGAGAAAGAGCTAACTGAGGGGACCAACGGACAGGCAGGACTTGGGTGGAAAGAGAAGTGTTATTTTGCCGTACACGAGGGTAAGATACTTCTTTTCAACAAATAGAGTGTCATTCATCGCCAGAAGTGCCAAAGACATATTCCGGGATTGTAAGCAGACGCTAAGATTCCACGAAGGTTCGGGATTTGGTTCGTCGCATACACAGAAAAAGAGATTTCGCTTTAGGCGAAATCTCTTTTTATATTCCCTCCTACTGGAATTCCGGCTCAATCAGACCATACGTGTTGTTCTTTCTCTTGTATACAACATTCACCTCGTCTGTCTCGGCATTAGTAAATACATAAAAATTATGTCCGAGAAGTTCCATCTGAATGCAGGCATCCTCTGGGAACATCGGTTTGATGCCAAAACGTTTTGTACGGATGATCTGGATGGAATCGTCCTCAACACTGTCGTGATCGTGGTCATCTACGAAAGTTTTGTTGAAATCCACACCAGCCTGATGCTTTTCCACGAGTTTATTCTTATATTTGCGAAGCTGACGTTCGATGATCTCCTCAACCAGGTCAATGGAAACGTACATATCGTTGCTTGATTGTTCGGAACGGATAATATTTCCCTTCAGCGGGATAGTAACTTCAATTTTCTGCTCTTCCTTATCTACGCTGAGCGTAACGTGTATTTCAGTATCAGGAGTAAAATATCTTTCCAGTTTTCCGAGTTTGTGTTCGATTGTTTCCTTTAAGGCAGGCGTCACATCGATATTCTTTCCTCTCATAATAAATTTCATAAGCCCAACTCCTTTTTCCTGTATTTCCTGCATAGGCGCCGGATTCGGCAGCCAAGGCAGAAGATCCGTTCAAATCTGAGATTTGAATTCTTGTCCTTATTATACTACGAAGACTTCAGACATGCAATTATAAATAACTAAAAAATCAGAAATTCAAAAATAAGTTTACTGATAAAATTTATAAAGTAAAAGTAATAGAATGAAAAAATCAGATGTTTTTCTGTACCGAAGTGAAGAGGGCGGGGTAAAGAAAGAGGATCCACACGACGAGGAACGCATACTCGAACACTTTCCATAGAAGAAGAGCGCTCCATCCGGAGAGAAAGAGTTTCCACGTTAGAGTGGAGCCTAGTCCCAGTGCCAGTTTCAAAAGCTGCCCCATTCGGGTCCGGGTAGCGGTGGAAAAATGCAGATACGTCTCTTCTAGCCACAGTCCCAGAGCAAAACCGAGTCCTGCACCTGCTGCCTTGATCGTGTCGGCGGCGTACATGGACGGCAGACCGTCATATTTCACTAGAAGAAAGGCTGAGGCAAGTACGAAACAGGAAATCCCCGCCAGTACGGCAGACAAAGTACGGATCTTCCGAAACAGAATATCTGCATACCGGGAGTACGCCACAGAGAACCCAAGGGAGATCACAAGGGAAGTCAGCACATCCTTTGGAGTATGGACGCCAAGATACATCCGGGAAAATCCGACAAGCAGAAAGGAGGCGGTAAAGAGAAATTTTGTACTCCGTTGTTTGGACCCAAGCGCCAGTGAAGCAAAAAGGCTTGTCGCACCCTGGGTGTGACCGCTGGGGAAGGAGTAGCCGGTTGCGTGTGGTATAGCGCTTTGTACCGGATGGAAATCAGGATCCAGAATCCAGGGACGCGGGATACGGAAGATAATTTTCAGGTTTTGCACTACAAGGCCGGAAGAAAAATACGTCAGTCCGATCCGGCGGGCAAACTTCTTGTCATAGCACCAATAAAAAAAGCAAAGTACGGAAAGCAAAAAGGTCTCCTGCCCAAAACAGGTAACGAATTGAAAAAAATCGTTACCTGCAGGAGTCCGTATGCCTTCCAGAAACCATAACAGATTCATGTCAGACACACCCCATCATTTATTTTTTAGATTGTCACGCTTGCGGAGCCTGGAATCCAGAATCTTTTTGCGGATCCGAAGACTCTTTGGAGTGACTTCCAGAAGCTCATCCGTATCGATGAAGTCAAGCGCTTCCTCCAGACTCAGGATACGCGGAGGGGACAGTTTTAATGCATCGTCTGAGCCGGAAGCGCGGGTATTGGTCAGATGCTTCGCACGGCAAACGTTCAGCTCAATGTCGTCGGTCTTGGCATTCTGGCCGACTACCATGCCGGAGTAGACACGTTCACCCGGTCCGATAAAGAGCGTACCGCGCTCCTGGGCATTGAACAGACCGTAAGTCAATGCTTCTCCGGTTTCAAAGGAGATGAGAGAACCGTTTTTCCGGTACTGGATCTCGCCTTTATATGGGGCATAGCCATCAAAGGCGGTATTCATAATTCCGTTTCCCTTCGTGTCAGTCAGGAAATCACCTCGGTATCCGATCAGCCCGCGGGATGGGATGGAGAATTCAAGTCTTGTGTAGGCGCCGTTTGACATGCCCATGTTGCGGAGCTCACCCTTTCTTTGGCTTAACTTGTCGATGACGGTTCCGGTGAATTCATCCGGAACATCGATGTAGACCAGCTCCATCGGTTCGAGAAGTTTTCCGTTTTCATCTTCTTTATAGAGCACTTCCGCCTTGCTGACAGCAAATTCATAGCCTTCCCGGCGCATATTCTCGATCAGCACGGAGAGATGAAGCTCGCCACGGCCGGACACCTTGAAACTGTCCATATCATCCGTATCTTCCACACGGAGGCTGACGTCGGTATTCAGTTCCAGGAAGAGACGGTCGCGAAGATGACGGGAGGTTACAAACTTTCCTTCCTGTCCCGCAAACGGACTGTCATTGACCTTGAACTGCATGGAAATCGTAGGCTCAGAAATCTTCTGGAACGGAATCGGTTTCGGGTCGTCCGGAGAGCAGATCGTGTCTCCAATGGAGATATCCGCAATACCGGAGATAGCAACGATAGAACCGACGCCGGCTTCTCGCACCTCTACCTTGTTTAGCCCATCAAACTCGTAGAGTTTACTGATTTTAACCTTTTTCTGTTTGTCTGGTTCGTGATGGTTTACTACGATCACGTCCTGGTTTACACGGATCGTTCCATTGTCCACTTTGCCGACGCCGATTCTGCCCACATATTCATTGTAATCGATGGTACTGATCAGTACCTGTGTGGAGGCATCCGGGTCTCCTTCCGGAGCGGGAATGTATTCCAGAATCGTCTCAAAGAGCGGAATCATATTTTCCGGCTTGTCATCGAGTTCCAGAATGGAGTATCCGGCTTTGGCAGAAGCGTAGACAAACGGGCAGTCGAGCTGGCTGTCGTCTGCATCCAGATCCATGAAAAGCTCCAGTGTCTCATCGATGACAGCGTCCGGACGGGCTTCCGGGCGGTCAATTTTGTTGATACAGACAATGACCGGGAGCTTTAATTCCAGCGCTTTTTTCAACACAAACTTGGTCTGCGGCATCGGACCTTCAAACGCGTCCACTACGAGGACTACGCCGTTTACCATCTTGAGGACACGTTCCACCTCTCCGCCGAAGTCAGCATGTCCTGGAGTGTCGATGATATTGATTTTTGTATTTTTGTAATGAACGGCCGTATTTTTGGAAAGGATCGTGATCCCACGTTCCCGTTCGATGTCGTTGGAGTCCATGACACGCTCCTCGACCTCCTGATTTTCACGGAAAACGCCGCTTTGCTTTAACAGTTCGTCGACCAGGGTCGTTTTGCCGTGGTCTACATGGGCAATAATCGCAATATTACGAATGTCTTCACGTTTTATTTTCATATCGTTACATCCTTCTTTCTACTTATATAATGTAGCAACTTATATAGTCTACCATATTTTTTGGATTTTACAAGCATTTCTATCCATATTTATCGGAATATGTCGATCGAATTTTCTGGAAAAATTTCCTCATAGGTCATATCCTTTCAAAGAGGGGCATAAAGTATTAAAGATAAAAAATACCTATCAGAGGAAGGGAGAATTACATTTCATGTCAGATAAGATTATTGAAAACAACCAGGTTACGATTATGGGACAGGTGGCAAGTACATTTGAATTCAGCCACGAAGTATTCGGAGAAGGATTTTACACGATGGAAGTCCTTGTGAAGAGACTGAGCAATTCTGAGGACCGGATTCCGGTGATGATCTCCGAGCGTCTGATTGATGTGACGCAGGATTATGTGGGCGAATATATTATTGTCCAGGGACAGTTCAGATCCTATAATCGGCATGAAGAACAGAAAAACAGGCTGGTGCTGTCAGTTTTCGCAAGGGAAGTGTCCTTTGTGGAGAGCGATGAGGATATGGATGGCGTCAAGACAAACAGTATTTTTCTGGACGGGTATATCTGCAAATCACCGGTATACCGCAAAACGCCGCTTGGCAGGGAGATCGCGGATCTTCTGCTGGCTGTAAACCGGCCGTACGGGAAGTCGGATTACATTCCATGTATCTGCTGGGGACGAAACGCGAGATTTGCCTCTTCATTTGAAGTCGGCGCGCATGTACATATTCTCGGACGGGTACAGAGCCGGGAATATATAAAGAAATTATCAGACACGGAGACGGAAAAGAGAACAGCCTATGAAGTGTCGGTGAGCAAACTGGAGTGCCAGGAAGAATAAAAAGAAATCCTGTAAATGCTCGTGGAATTGATGTTTGACACATATTGGGAATAGTGATACACTTGCAGTAATAACGATTTAATGTTCTAAAGTGTGAAAAGGAAAGAAACGAGTTGGAGGTAATGATATGTCTATATTTACAGGATCAGGAGTAGCGATTGTAACGCCGTTTTTGCCGGATGGTTCCGTCAATTACGAGAAGCTCGATGAGCTGATTGAGTATCACATTGCCCATAAGACGGATGCGATTATTATCTGTGGTACGACCGGAGAGTCATCCACATTGACAGAAGAAGAGCACATGCAGTGCATTAAGTTTACGGTTGAACAGGCAAAGAAGCGAATCCCTGTTATTGCCGGAACAGGTTCTAACGCAACGTTTACGACGATTGAGATGTCAAGGGAAGCGGTAGATTACGGCGTGGATGGACTGCTGCTTGTAACACCTTATTATAATAAGGCGACACAGAAAGGGCTGATTGCTCACTATAAGGCAGTGGCGGCAGAGGCAAAGGCTCCGATCATCCTTTATAGTGTGGCGAGCAGGACAGGACTCAATATTACGCCGGAGACAGCGGCGGAGCTTGCAAAGGTGGAAAATATAGTAGCCATCAAGGAGGCTTCCGGCAATATATCCCAGATTGCGAAGATTATGCAGCTCACAGACGGAAAGCTGGATCTCTATTCAGGAAACGACGATCAGATCGTGCCGCTTCTTTCTCTTGGAGGAAAGGGTGTGATCTCCGTGCTTGCGAATATCGCACCGGAATATACCCATGATCTCTGCCAGAAGTTCTTTGACGGCGATCTGAAAGGAAGTCTTAAGATGCAGCTAGATGCACTGCCGCTGATCGACAAGCTCTTCTGCGAGGTTAATCCGATACCGGTCAAAACTGCTATGAATCTGCTTGGAAAAGAAGTTGGAGAATTAAAGATGCCGCTTTCCTCCATGGAGGAGGACCACAAGATGGCACTTGCCAAAGAGATGGAAAAATTTGGACTGAAACTTGCATAAGGAAATCAGAAAGAAGAGGGAGCCGTAAGGCGCCCTCTTTGGATATGGATACACTTCCCTAAAAGGTGGGAAGACTTTACGAAAAGGAGAAAAGTAATATGGTAAGAATTATCATGCATGGGTGCAATGGAAAAATGGGACAGGTGATTACAAGGATGGCAGCAGAAGACAAAGAGTGTGAGATCGTAGCGGGAATCGATACCTGTGAAGGGCGTTTAAACGGCTATCCGGTTTTTGACAGTCTGCAAGACTGTGATGTAGAGGCGGATGTAGTGATCGATTTTTCCAACGCGAAGGCGGTGGACGGTCTGCTTGAGAACTGTAAAAAGAGACGGCTTCCGGTCGTCCTTTGCACAACCGGACTTTCTAAGGAGCAGATTCAGAAGGTGGAGGATACAGCAAAAGAGACGGCAGTGCTCAAATCTGCGAACATGTCTCTTGGAATCAATCTGCTGATGCGGCTGCTGCAGGATGCGGCAAAGGTGCTGTCACCGGCAGGATACGATATTGAAATTGTGGAAAAGCATCATAATAAGAAAGTAGACGCTCCGAGCGGGACGGCTCTTGATCTGGCAGACGCGATCAATGAGACACAGGATATGAAATATGCATACAGCTATGACAGAAGTCAGGAAAGAAAGCCAAGAGAGAAACAGGAGATCGGAATTTCCGCGGTACGGGGCGGAACGATTGTAGGAGAGCACGAAGTACTGTTTGCCGGCGAGGACGAAGTGATTGAGTTTAAGCATACAGCTTATTCCAAGGCAGTCTTTGCGAAAGGGGCGTTGGAAGCAGCGAAATTTTTGGCTGGGAAACCGGCGGGAAAATATGATATGAGCGATGTGATTTCATTTTAAAGAAAAAAACAGAAAAAAGTATAAAAATTCATTTTCTGCGGATAGTAAGTAGTGCAAATTCTATTTTGCAGGAGGGAAGAAACATGAAATCTTGGAAACGAGCCGCTCTGGTTCTGCTGAGTGTATTCATGCTTGGAAGTATGACCGCATGTGCGGGTGAAAACCGTGTCAATGACGCGACAAACGGTAGCGACACCAAGGATACAACGGATGATGACCGCAAGAACGGAAAAGACACCTTGGAAGACGGTGCCGACGATCTGGGCGAAGACATGAAAGACGGTGCAAGAGACTTAAAAGATGATGTCGAAGACGGTGCAAGGGATATCAAAGATGACGTAGAAAATGCACTGGACGGGGACGGCAGAACAGATATGGGAAGATAGGAGAGCCTTCGGGCTCTCTTATTTATTGTAATGTTCTACAGGGTGTTTTTGCTTGACGGCGGAGGGATTCTTGTGGTAAGGTAAAAAAATAAATTGACGTAGTAACGTAAAAAAGCAAGGAGGGCAAAGTGATGAAATTCCGGCCTTGTATCGACATTCATAATGGAAAAGTAAAGCAGATTGTAGGGGGAAGCCTGACAGATACAGGGGACTGGGCTCAGACGAATTTTGTGGCGGAACGTCCGGCACAGTGGTTTGCTTCCAGATACCGGGAGGACGGGCTTACAGGAGGGCATGTGATTTTACTGAATCCACCAGCCTCGCGTTACTTTGAAAAGACAAGGCATCAGGCCATGGAAGCGCTTTCCGCGTTTCCGGGAGGTCTGCAGATTGGTGGCGGGATCCGTCCGGAGAACGCGGAAGATTATTTAAGAGCAGGAGCAAGCCATGTGATTGTAACCTCCTATGTGTTTGCGGAAGGAGCGATCCGCTGGGAGAATCTGGCGAGGCTTAAGGAAACAGTCGGACGGGAAAAGCTCGTTTTGGATGTAAGCTGTAGAAAACGGGACGGCAGGTATCTGATTGTGACGGACCGATGGCAGACGTTTACAGATGCGGAGGTAACACATGAGCTTTTGGATCTTTTTGCTGAGTACTGTGCGGAATTTCTTGTCCACGGTGTGGATGTGGAGGGGAGCTGCCGTGGGATTGACAGGGAGCTTGTGAAGCTCCTTGCTTCATGGAAGAAGGGAGTGACGCATCCGGTGACGTATGCGGGTGGAATTTCTTCGGAAAAAGACATCCGGATTTTGGGAGAAGCTTCCGGAGGACGGATTGATTTTACCGTTGGGAGCGCGCTGGATCTTTTTGGCGGGACGCTCGGTTACGATGTGCTCCGTCAGAGATATGGTGCTGTGGTTTGTGAACACGATGGAAAGAGTTTGTGAACAGTTTAGAAACAGGTTGAACAAGCCCGTGGATAGTGTTAAAATGAAGAATGGATTAATTTTTTAGAAACGATAAGGAGCAGAAAACATGGGACTGATACAGAAAGTGTTTGGTACACACAGCCAGCATGAGTTAAAGAGAATCTACCCGATCGTAGATCATATTGAAGCTTTGGAACCTGAGATGCAGAAGCTTTCTGACGAAGAGTTAAGAGATAAAACAAGAGAATATAAAGAAAGATACGCAAAGGGAGAGACGCTTGATGATCTTTTGCCGGAGGCATTTGCGACCGTGAGAGAGGCGGCTGTTCGTTCCATTGGGATGAAACACTACCGTGTGCAGCTCATCGGTGGTATCGTACTTCATCAGGGGCGTATTGCCGAGATGAAGACCGGTGAAGGTAAGACCCTCGTGTCCACGCTGCCGGCATACTTAAACGCCCTCACAGGAGAAGGTGTACACATCGTCACAGTCAACGATTACCTGGCAAAGCGTGACGCTGAGTGGATGGGGAAAGTACATGAATTCCTGGGATTGAAAGTCGGAGTCGTACTCAACGACATGGACAATGACCAGAGAAGAGCAGCGTACGCCTGCGATGTTACCTATGTGACTAACAATGAACTCGGATTTGACTACTTAAGGGACAACATGGTCATCTATAAAGAGCAGCTCGTACAAAGAGGGCTCAAATATGCCATTATCGATGAGGTCGACTCCGTTCTGATTGACGAGGCGAGGACTCCGCTGATTATTTCCGGACAGAGCAGCAAGTCCACGAAGCTCTATGAAGCATGCGATATTTTGGCAAGACAGATGGAGCGAGGTGAGGCAAGCGGCGAGTTTTCCAAGATGAACGCTATTCTGGGTGAGGAAATCGAAGAGACCGGCGATTTCATTGTCAATGAGAAGGAAAAAGCGATCAACCTGACAGAGGACGGAGTCAAGAAAGTGGAGAATTTCTTCCACATTGAGAACCTGGCGGATCCGGAGAATCTGGAGATTCAGCACAATATTATTCTTGCTCTGCGGGCACACAATCTGATGTTCCGTGACAAGGATTATGTGGTAAAGGATAACGAGGTTCTTATTGTCGATGAGTTCACCGGACGTATCATGCCAGGTAGACGTTATTCTGACGGTCTGCATCAGGCGATCGAGGCAAAGGAGCATGTGAAGGTCAACCGGGAGAGTAAGACACTTGCTACCGTCACCTTCCAGAACTTCTTTAATAAATACGCAAAGAAGTGCGGTATGACTGGTACCGCACTTACAGAGGAAAAGGAATTCCGTGATATTTACGGAATGGACGTTGTGGAGATTCCAACGAATATGCCGGTGATCCGGAAGGATTTGGACGACGCCGTATATAAGACGAAGAAAGAGAAATTTGGTGCGGTCTGCGACGCCATCGAGGAGGCGCACGCAAAGGGACAGCCGGTTCTTGTCGGTACGATTACCATCGAGACCAGTGAGCTTTTGAGCAAGATGCTGAGAAAGAGAGGCATCAAGCACAATGTACTAAACGCGAAGTTCCATGAGCTGGAGGCTCAGATTGTTTCTGAGGCCGGACAACATGGAGCGGTGACGATCGCTACCAACATGGCGGGACGTGGTACCGATATTAAGCTGGACGATAAAGCGAGGGAGGCCGGAGGCCTGAAGATCATCGGCACCGAGCGGCATGAGTCCAGGCGGATCGACAATCAGCTCCGTGGACGTTCCGGACGTCAGGGGGATCCGGGAGAATCCCGTTTTTACCTGTCTTTGGAGGATGATCTGCTTCGCCTGTTCGGATCTGAGAAACTGATGTCCGTCTTCAATGCTCTGGGCGTTGCGGATGGGGAGCAGATTGAGCACAAGATGCTTTCCGGAGCCATCGAAAAGGCGCAGAAGAAGATCGAGTTCAACAACTACGGAATCCGGAAGAACCTTCTGGAGTACGACCAGGTAATGAACGAGCAAAGAGAGATCATCTACGAGGAGCGACGCCGGGTATTGGATGGAGAGAGTATGCGGGATTCCATCTACCATATGATTACGGAGTATGTGGAAGATCTGGTGGACAGATACGCTCCGGCAGATCAGTCCAGCGAGGAGTGGGATATTGCAGGCATGGATGTGGTGCTCCATGAGACGATCCCGATGATTCCGGCGGTGACACTGGATGACGTCAACAAAAAAGAGCAAAAAGAGCTTAAGCACCTCTTAAAAGAGCGTGCTGTGAAAGCATACGAGGCCAAAGAAGCCGAGTTTCCGGATGCAGAGCATGTCAGAGAAGTGGAGCGTGTCGTACTGCTTAGAGCGATCGATGGCAAGTGGATGGATCATATCGATGATATGGATCAGCTCCGTCAGGGAATCGGACTTCAGGCATATGGACAGAAAGATCCGCTTGTAGAGTACAAGATGCTTGGATATGATATGTTCGGTGAGATGACAAAGGCCATTGAAGCCGATACGATCCGTGTTCTCTTCCATATTAAGATGGAACAGAAAGTAGAAAGAGAACAGGTAGTAAAAGTGACAGGGACAAACAAGGACAATTCAGCAGTTCATGCACCGAAAGTTCGTACAGAGAAAAAGGTGTACCCGAACGACCCGTGTCCGTGTGGAAGCGGCCTGAAATATAAACAGTGCTGCGGTAAAAAGAAATCATAAAAGAGGTGAGAATAGTGGTCGAGCTTGAGCAGCTAAGACTGGAATTGCAGGCATATGAGGGACCTCTTCAGGAAGTAAGGGATTCACTTTGACCTGCCGGGAAAAGAGAAACGAGTAGAAGAACTGGAACGAAAGATGGAAGAGCCGGATTTCTGGGAAGATACGGAAGGCTCCCAGAAAGTGATGAAAGAGCTTAAGATGTTAAAAGATACGATTCAGACAGCCGAGGAGCTGAATCGTCAGTTTGAGGATACAGATACCCTTCTGGAGATGGCGGAAGAAGAGGAGGACGCAAGTCTTGCAGGCGAGATTCGGGAGGGGATCCGGCGGCTTGACGAGCACCTGGAGGAGGTGCGGATTAGTACCCTCCTAGGGGGAGAGTACGACAACTGCGACGCCATTGTGACTCTTCATGCAGGAGCTGGAGGAACAGAGGCATGTGACTGGAATCAGATGCTGTACCGGATGTACTCTCGGTTCGTGGAGCGTCATGGTTTCTCTATGGAGGTCCTGGATTATATTGACGGAGATATTGCGGGAATCAAAAACGTGACATTTGAGGTACACGGAGAGAATGCCTATGGATTTCTGAAATCAGAAAAAGGGATTCACAGACTGGTGCGGATCTCTCCGTTTAATTCGGCGGGCAAACGCCAGACGTCCTTTGCGTCGTGTGATGTCATCCCGGATATAGACAAGGATATTGACATCGAAATCAATGAGGATGAGTTGAAGATTGACACCTACCGTTCCAGTGGGGCAGGCGGCCAGCACATCAACAAGACGTCTTCCGCGGTTCGGATCACACATCTTCCGACCGGGATCGTTGTGCAGTGTCAGAATGAGCGTTCACAGCACCACAATAAGGATAAGGCAATGCAGATGCTCAAAGCAAAGCTGTATTTGATGATGGAGCAGGAGCAGGCGGAGAAGATGTCGGGTATTCGAGGCGAGGTTAAAGATATCGGCTTTGGAAACCAGATTCGTTCCTATGTCATGCACCCGTACAGTCTGGTGAAGGATCATAGAACAAATGAGGAAACCAGCAATGTAGGTGCGGTGATGGATGGCGAGATCGACCGTTTTATCAACGCTTACCTGAAACAGGAGAGTGCCAATGGATAAGACAAAATACTATGTTCTGAACAAAAAGGCAGTTCCGGAAGTGCTTCTGAAAGTTGTGGAGGTCAAGCATCTGCTTGCCACCCGTAAGGGAATGACTATAGGCGAGGCTGCGGAAGCTGCCGGAATCAGCAGAAGTTCTTTTTATAAATATAAAGATGACATTTTCCCTTTCCATGAAAATGAAAAGGGGCAGACAATCACCCTCGTCCTGCAGATGGAGGATATTCCGGGACTGCTGGCGGAGATTTTAAGCGAGGTGGCAGAGTATAAGGCAAATATTCTGACGATCCACCAGAGTATCCCGCTCAACGGTGTGGCGACATTGACTCTGAGTGTGGAGGTGCTCTCTACCACGGGAAATCTCTCGGAAATGGTCGCGAAGATTGAGGAGAAAGAAGGAGTGCATTATCTGAAAATAGTAGGGAGGGAATAAAAATGATACATGTTGCGGTACTTGGATATGGGACAGTCGGTTCCGGCGTATTGGAAGTCTTCCGAATGAATCAGGAGAAGATCGACCGGTGTGCGGGGGATCAGGTGCGGATCAAATATATTCTGGATCTCAGGGATTTTCCGGGGGATCCGGCACAGGAGCTGATTGTGCATGATTTTGAACAGATTATCAATGACGAAAGCATTGATATCGTAGTGGAGGTCATGGGAGGACTGGATCCGGCCTATACCTTTGTAAAACGAAGCCTGGAGGCAGGAAAAAACGTAGTGACGTCCAACAAGGCTCTTGTGGCGGCACACGGGTCGGAGCTTTTACAGACAGCGAAGGAGCATCATGTGAATTACCTGTTTGAGGCAAGCGTTGGCGGCGGAATTCCGATTATCCGTCCTTTAGTCTCCTCACTTACAGCGGATGAGATTGAAGAGATCACAGGTATCCTCAATGGAACGACAAACTATATGATGACGAAGATGTTTTATGAGGGAGCCGATTACGATGAAGTGTTAAGAGAAGCTCAGGCGAACGGATATGCAGAGCGTAATCCGGAAGCGGATGTGGAAGGAAGGGATGCCTGTCGGAAGATTGCCATTTTATCTTCCATTGTATCTGGAAGACAGGTGGATTTTGAGGATATCTATACCGAAGGCATCACAAAGATTACAGCTCAGGATATGCGCTATGCCAAAGAGATGAATATGGTCATTAAGCTGCTTGCGACGATGAAGCAGGAAGACGGAACAATCGGTGCGATCGTGGCTCCGTTTTTACTTCACTCAGAGCATCCGCTTGCAAGCGTCCATGGTGTGTTCAATGCGATCTTCGTACGGGGCAATGCCCTGGGAGACTCCATGTTCTATGGCAGCGGGGCAGGCAAGATGCCTACGGCAAGCGCTGTGACGGCGGATATTGTGGAGGCTGCACGGTATCAGGATCGGACGATTTGTGAATACTGGTCCGGGAATAAGATGGAACTCAAGAGTCGTATGGATGTGAAACGGAAGTTCTTTATCCGCATGGCTGGCAGGAAAGAAGCGTATGCAGACCGGATTCGGGAGGCGTTTGGAGAGGTTCAGTATCTGACGGCGGATGGATGTGAAGGGGAATTCGCATTTGTTACCGGAGAGATAAAAGAAGGCAAATATGAATCGGCTGCAGCGGAATTTGGCAATCTGATTCACATGATCCGTGTGGCATCATAAGATAGATAGAAGAGGATAGTTGAAAGCAGAAGGGAATGGGAGTAGATGAAGTATCTGATCATTCTTGGGGACGGTATGGCAGGAGAACCATTAGAGAGGCTTGGAGACAAGACGACGCTGGAGTGGGCAAAGACTCCGGAAATGGATCGGCTTGCGGCGAAAGGTGAGATCGGTCTGGCCTCCATGGTACCGGAAGGGATGGCGCCGGGGAGCGACACTGCCAATTTGTCGGTTCTCGGGTATGATCCCCGTAAATATTATACAGGGCGTTCCCCTCTTGAGGCTTTCAGTATCGGTGTGAATATGGCAGAGGACGATATTTCGTTCCGCTGCAATCTGGTCACTCTGACTGAGGATGAGAGACTCTCCTATGAAAAGCAGCACATGGTAGATCACAGTTCCGATGAGATCTGTACCGAGGATGCTGCGATTCTGATTGCATATCTGAAGGAGCATATCCTGAGAATGGGATTTTCACTTTATACGGGAACATCGTACCGCCACCTCCTTTTATGGGAAAAGGGGAAACGCTATGAACTGACGCCACCCCATGACATTCTGACAAAGGAGATCGGCGCTTATCTGCCGGAGGATGCTTTACTCTGCTCTATGATGGAGCAAAGTTACGAGCTCTTAAAGGTGCATCCGCTGAATATCGAACGGAAGAAGTGCGGACTTCGTCCAGCAAATTCGGCATGGTTCTGGGGAGCCGGGAGCAGGCCGAAACTGCCGGATTTTTATGAAAAGACTGGGAAAAAGGGTGTGATGATTTCAGCTGTGGATCTCTTAAAAGGGATCGCGGCCGCAGGGGGGATGACCAATCTCCATGTGGAAGGCGCGACCGGGGGTCTTCATACCAATTACGAGGGTAAAGCACAGGCGGCAGTTCATGCGCTTTTAAAGGAGGGATATGATTTTGCCTATATCCATGTAGAAGCACCGGATGAGATGGGACATCAGGGAAGTGCCAAGCAGAAGATTCAGGCCATTGAGTATCTGGACCAGCGGCTGATACGGATCGTCTGCGAGGCCATGGACGCTTCAGGGGAGCAGTACAGGATGCTGATTCTGCCGGATCATCCGACGCCGGTTTCGGCCCGGACGCACACAGCAGATCCGGTTCCTTATCTTCTCTATGACAGCCGAAAACATTGCTTCTGCGGGGCAAGCTACTGTGAGCGGGCAGCCAGGGAGTCGGGAAGATGGGTGAAGGATGGATATCATCTGATAGAACACTTATTTGAATACTAGGAGGAAATTATGCTGATAGTAAAGAAATTCGGGGGAAGCTCTGTCGCGAACAGAGAAAGAATCTTCAATGTAGCCAGACGCTGCATCGAGGACTACAAAAAAGGGAATGATATTATTGTAGTACTTTCAGCTATGGGAGATACAACAGACGAGCTTTTGGAACTGGCGCAGAGCATCAATCCGAATGCGCCAAAACGAGAATTGGATATGCTTCTGACTACGGGAGAACAGGTGTCGGTTGCCCTAATGGCAATGGCCTTTCATTCTTATGATATTCCGGCCATTTCCTTAAACGCATTCCAGGTGCGGATGCACTGCACGGCAAGATACGGGAATGCAAGATTTAAACGGATTGATACCGAGCGGATTCAGCATGAGCTGGAGGCCAGAAAGATTGTGATTGTGACCGGATTCCAGGGTATTAACAAGTACGATGATTATTCTACTCTGGGAAGAGGCGGTTCTGATACGACCGCAGTGGCACTGGCAGCGGCTCTTCATGCTGACAAGTGTGAGATCTATACGGATGTGGATGGTGTATACACAGCGGATCCGAGAATTGTTAAAAATGCCAGAAAAATCGATGAGATTATTTATGACGAGATGTTGGAACTAGCAACGTCCGGAGCCAAGGTGCTCCACAATCGTTCCGTCGAGATGGCAAAGAAATATGGCGTGGAGCTGGTTGTGCGCTCCAGTCTTACATCAGAGGAAGGAACCGTAGTCAAGGAGGTAGTAAAAATGGAAAAAATGTTAATCACCGGTGTGGCGGCCGATAGAAATACAGTAAGAATCTCAGCGATCGGAGTGAAAGACGAGCCTGGTATTGCGTTTAAACTGTTCAATACACTTGCCAGAAATAATATTAATGTAGATATCATCCTACAGTCTGTTGGAAGAAACGGAACAAAAGATATTTCCTTTACCGTGTCAGAGGATGATCTGCAGGAAGCACTGCAGATTCTGGAGGAGAAAAAAGACGTTCTTACGATCAAGGAGATTACATACAGCACTGATGTAGCAAAAGTTTCTATCGTAGGAGCCGGAATGCTCAGCAATCCGGGCGTTGCCGCAAAGATGTTTGAATCTCTGTTTAACTCCAATATCAATATCAGCATGATCTCTACATCAGAAATCCGGATCACGGTTCTGATTGATGAGAAAGATACGGAAAAAGCGATGATCGCCATCCATGACGGATTCGGACTGAATGATTAATAAGACAGAGAAATAGAAAACTGCCGATAGCTGTGCTGTCGGCAGTTTTTCGATAGGTAGAGTCGTACAATGATATTCTAGGAAGTTTCAGCTTTTGTCGAGAAATTCTAGTATTACCTGCTGAGTATTTTCGCTCGCATTACGGAACTTTTCAAGCAAATTTAGATCTTGTTCAGTCAGACAAATAGACCATTTATGGTCAGACGTCTCACCAAGGCGATATTTGTAGACGGGCATGGATTCCCGGACCTCGTCGGGATGAATATTGCCTGCAATGAGTTCATCCAAAGAGACTTTATAAAGATGGGAGAGATGGACCAGAGCATTGAGATCCGGTTCTCGAAGAGCCTGTTCATAGTGGGAGTATGCTTGTCTGGTAATATTTAAAATATCACTCAAGTCTTGCTGTGTATAGTTGTGTTTTTTACGAAGTATCTTTAAATTTTTTGCAAGCTGCACATTTGCCATAACATACCTCCATTTTTTAACAGTATATCAGTTTCTGGATAAAAAATTCAGACAGTGCAACGGAATGGATCTTAATGAAATAAAGCAACAAAACGTTGCTATTAGGGAAGGAATGAAAAATAATATAATTATTTTTAGTGTTATATTTTTTATTACATCTCTAACAGGCTGTTCGTCAGACTTCAATGAAAATGGAACAGGAAATGACAAGCAACTAATTATGGAATATACAGCGTTTAATACTACTGATTCTCAAGATTTAGTTGCTGAAGCTGGGGATACCATTCATACGGAAATTGTAATTGAGGACGGGCAGTTATCATATAAAATTCAGAAAAATGATGATGAACTTATTGCTGAAAGTGAAGGCATTTTCTTTTCAGTAGACTTTGATGTTGAGGTAGAAGAAAGCGGAACATATACAGTGACAGTAGCAGGAGAAAAAACAAAGGGAAGTGTAAAATTTGTAGTAGAAAGTGCGGAGTGATTTATTGGAACAAATCAGTAAATCCCAGTTTGCAAGGAAGCAAAATAAAATGGAAAATTAAAAATTTGCGGAGGCAGGCTATTGTGGAAAAAACTAAAAAGAAAAACGGGATAATAGCAATCATAGTTGCTATCGTTTATGTAATAGTAAGTATGGTATTTGATTTATGGGCTTATTCTTGGATTATATGGATTGCCTATGCAATTTATAGATTTATCGTGAAATAGATAACTTCTAGTTAGTAAAAGAAAAGGTCATTTATGAAAAACATCAATCTGTTTATAGCAATGAGCCTTGATGGATATATTGCAGACAGTAAGGGCGGTGTTGATTAGCTGGTCGGACAAGGCAATGATTTAACAACCTATGTCGTCACGTACAGCGAGTATATATCTTCTGCTAAAATCCGTTTTACTGATGAAAGTCCAGTTAAATTGGTGAAGAAGCTCCGAGAAGAAGGCAAAAAAGATATCTGGATATATGGCGGTGCAAATCTTATTCAGCAATTCTAGAAAAAAGATTTGATTGATTGTTATTATATTACCATTATCCCAACAATTTTAGGTCTAGGTATTCGGCTGTTTGGAAATGTTGACCATGGAATTTAGTTGAGATTGCTTAAAATACAAACATACAATGGAATGACTGATTCAATCTATGTAAGAAGATAATACTCAATTTATCAACTTCATATCTACACTTTAAGTGTTTTGTCTTAGGATTGACCGTTTATTTGATGTTTAGAAAAAGACACTATTTTAAGTGTCTTGTAGAGAAAATCTTTTGACATATCAAAGCTCATTCAATCATGGTAAATTCGTTGTAAAATAGTTGGTTTTCTAAATGATGAATAGTCCCAAAATGCTGTATCTATGGGGATAATCGAAATTTCTATATCATAGTTTGCAAAATTTTCAAAGAATATTAGCACTCACCTCTTGGCTCGTTCGGGGTGGTTTTGTCCTGTAGTGTCAGAGCCCGTGAAGCCTTATTTTACAAGGCTTCTGCGGGTTCTGACTTTTTGTCTGAGAGTGTCAAATGGTGTAGTTTTTTGCGGAAATGGTGTAGTAAATGGTGTAGTGAAGCGCAGGAAAAATGCATTCATCAGGCAGACATGAAATTGATATTCTTTGAAAAATCCCGTATAATACAAATATGTATTTGAAACTGAAAGGAGGCGGTTGTCTCTATGACAGAAGCAGAACTTCTGAATCTCATACATGGCGGTGAAAATATCTGTGTGGAGTTCAAGAAATCCACCAATGAAATTACCAAAGATGTGTACGATACCGTCTGTTCCTTTTCCAACCGTGATGGTGGAATCATCTTCCTTGGTGTGAGAGACGACGGGGAGGTTCTTGGTATTGAACCGGATGCGGCTGACCGTATGAAAAAGGATTTTGTTACAGCTATAAACAACGGTCAAAAAATCAATCCGCCGCTTTACTTGCAGCCAGAAACACATCTTGTGGATGGGCACACGATTCTGGTTATTCAAGTCCCAATCAGCAGTCAGGTGTGTCGCCACCGGGGACGCATTTTTGACCGGAACCATGAATCTGACATTGATATTACGGATAATTCCGATATGGTGTACCAACTCTATGCGCGGAAGAGCGGCAGCTACTTCGTCAATAAAGTGACCCGGTTTCAGCTGAATGATCTTCGGTCTGACCTGATGGAACGGGCCAGAGCTATGACCTCCGCCCGCAGCGCTAATCATCCCTGGAAAACCATGTCTGATGAAGAAATGCTCCGTAGCGCTGGTCTGATCTTGAAAGATGAGGAGCGACAGTTAGAAGGAATTACCCTTGCGGCAATCCTTCTTTTTGGGAAGGACTCCACCATTATGTCGGTTCTTCCTCAACATAAGACCGACGCCATTTTCCGAGTGGAAAGTCTGGATCGTTATGATGACCGGGATGTGATTATCACAAATCTTCTGGAAAGCTATGACCGACTGATCGCGTTTGGACAAAAGCATCTCAGTGACCCCTTTGTGCAGGAGGGGATTCAAAGCGTCAGTGCCAGGGATAAAATCCTGCGGGAGATTTTTTCCAACAGTCTGGCACATCGAGATTTCTCAAGCGGGTATGTGGCAAAGTTTGTAATTGAGCGGGGCAGGCTCTACACAGAAAATGCCAATCGTTCTCATGGTCATGGGATGCTCCATCTTTCTTCCTTTGAACCTTATACCAAGAATCCGCCGATCTCGAAGGTGTTCCGTGAAATCGGACTGGCTGATGAACTTGGCTCCGGTATGAGAAACACTTACAAATACACGAGACTCTATTCTGGCGGAATACCGGAATTTATCGAGGGCGATATATTTCGCACGGTGGTTCCTTTGACTTCTGTTGCAGTAGAAAAGGTGGGTCCGCAGGAAAGAAATCCTGCCATCCCTCAAGACACCCCCCAAGTTGTCCCCTATGATACCCCCCAAGTTGCCCCCTATGATAAAATTTTGGCCTTCTGCATGGAGCCACGCTCCAAGACCGAAATTATGAAACATTGTGGATATAAAGATATAAAAAACTTTGTTCAAAAATACTTGCGGCCGCTACTGGATCGCGGTGATTTGCAAATGACAATTCCCGATAAACCGAGGAGCAAAAATCAGAAATATATCACTGTTAATCCACAATAAATAAGAAGCCAAGGGATATTGATAAGAAAATATAAGAGTAGATATTAAATTGGTTTAATTGTTTGCTGTAATAATTCTTGAATAAACCAAAATGATTAATATATAAACTTGACATGACGAAGGAATGGATACATGATTAGTTTAAAAATAAGTCAAAACAGCTTTGATCAGGTCAACTAATATATTGCATTCTTGAAAAGCCAGCGCAAAGATTAAAGATTAACGAGGTGACTTCTTGGCAAAGAGGCCACCTCGTTCTCTTTTAAATTATGTGCGAACAGGAAGACGTATAAGCTGAACTGCTGGGAAGCGGTTCTGTGCTTCATTCACAACAGCATCGTATAGCTGCAGCGACTCGGTTAAATCCTCTATCGTTATGGCAAGAGCGTAGTCAATCTCCTGGTCGTCCTCCACATCATAGCGAGTATGAAGTTCAAGCCATACTTCCCAATCACCACCATGAAAACTTGAAAATTCCTGCTCGAAGTGGAAGCAGGTATCCCATTCCTTGCGACCATCTGATTCTGACGGATTATTTGTAACAAGATTATCCTTACTGTTTCGTGAATGAAGGGATGCGTTGACATATGCTCCGAGATATTCAGCACCCTTAGTTTTATCAACAGGCGGTTGTGTGACACAGGTTACTGTCACTCGTATTTTTTTATCTCTCTTGCTCATATCCATCTGCGTATCGCAAACACTCGGCATGAGAAACTTGGCATGCTGCTTGAATTTCTTATTCATCGTACCCCTGTGGAGGAAGGTCACACGATGAGCAGTAGAAAACATACTCACAAGAGGATTTGATATTCCTCTGCCGTAAAGATTGCCATAGAAAGCATTTTCGTCCCTTGTGATTTTTTTCTTTGCAACCTCGCTGATAGGCATCTCGGCACCGTGATAGAGAAGTGCCTCCGACATCAGGATATCCTGATTCGGCACAGACTGTGATATCTCAGCAAGGTCTCCCGCAACAGTAGGAGCCGTAAAACTTGTACCCGCCTCAAATGCCCATTGACCGCCACTGGCAATCATCATGGCATATTCATCCGGTGGTACGAAGTCAGCCTTGGTCATCGTTCCAGCAAGAGATACAATATCGGGTTTACGGAAACCTCGGAAGCCCGGACCGATTCTCGAATAGGGAGCTACATCATATTGGCGGCTCAAACCTTCCTTGTGTTCTGCACCGACAATAGCTCCGACTGCTATATTCAGCATGGAATCTGCTGGTGCTGCTATTCTATTGTCGTCATCTTGCAAGATGTCTTCGAGGGAGTCCTGACTACGATACAGATAATGATTGCCAGCTGAAATGGTAAATTTCACACCATACTGAATGGCAAGGACATCCAGTTCGTATCCGAGAATACTGATTTCGTCGCCTTGGATAGGAGTCTCCTCGCTTGATGAGAAGTTGAAGATTTTGGTTATGTCTTTATAGCGCAGGACAGCCTCTTTGATTCTTGCAATCATGGTGCTGTTACAAATAAGATCCGGACGATCCGGTTTGTTGGAATCCGGATCGAGACCTCGAATATTACAGTCGATAATCCTTGCCCGTGGTGTTAGAATACCGGATGCAAGCTGCTCACCGAGATTCTCAAAAGCGACCTTACTTGCCACATTGGTGCCGTGTTTTTTGTCACCGGGAGCTGCTCCCGTAGGTACCCAATGCTCCACTACCAGCGGCTCAAGTTCCGGTGGAAAATCCACACCAGTATCAAGCACCGCTACGATAGGAAGTTCGTCAATTGAAACATTGGGATTAAGCGTCATTGGAGTGCCCGCCTGTACAGTATACATCGGTGAGGTGGCATAGAAACCTGTCGGCGCAACATGACTGACAATAGTATCCCCAGAGATCTCTTCAAGTTTACCAAGAGGAATCTCCGCACGGACAATACGTGTTCCATCAGAAAGTTTATATGGCTTCGCCTGGATTCTACCTTGATTCTGCTCAATAAGGGCAATCAGCCTCTCTTCGGCACGAGCCTGCACCTGCGGATCGGTACCTTTTGGAAGCAATTGTTCCATGATTTCAACATCGAGTGGGAAAGTAGCCTCGCGCTCAAGCAGTTCTCTTATGGAAGGAGCCTGTTTTCCCATTCCGTCCGGAAATTGAAAATCCTCTATGTACTGAAATTTCTTGTTACTGCGCTTGTTATCACGGTAAGCACCTACTCTTTGTTGCAGGGAATCAAACTTGGACTTTGATGATGATACAATGGCGTGACGTGAATCTTTCACCTTGGTGAGGGTCATCCCTTCTTGTTCCAAGAATTCACGTAGTGTTTTGTTTGAGAATTTTTCACCCTCTTGCAGGACAACTTCAAACAGACGGATATCCTCATCACGAAGAGAATCCGTCCCTTGAATGCGGGTATAGGCAGACACAATTTCCTGAAGACCTGTAGAAAGTTTCGTTCCATGCTTCATCCGATCCAATCCCAGGTCTTTATTCCGAGCCTGCTTTTTATTCTCAATAGCCTCTACATCATCCTCAGTAATGAGGAGATGGGGTCTGAAATCATCTGCCATACCTATTCATCCACCTCTTTGCCCTTGGTTAACTTATTTATCTGGTAACTAAGAGTGTTATGTGGCATCCCGATTGCTTTCGCAAGAGTACGGACGCTCACGCCCTTTGCTTTCAGATCGACGGCGGCATCCACCACACCGGCCCCGTTTGAATTGTTCGTCATCTGCTGGATAAGCAGTTCTAGCATATCCTCCATCGTAACCGCCTTATCCGTGGTCACATAGCGTTTAGCAGCGGAGATAACCAGTTCCTTTATCTGTGCCACGCTACGGTCTGCAGTTAGGTCAGTAAGCTTCTGTATATCTACCTCGGTTTCTACAGTATAGTCTTTAAACCACCGCTGAATCAGTTCACTCCGCTGCTTTGCATCCGGGTATCCGATATTGATAATATAGTTGAATCGCCTGAAAATTGCGGGATCAAGCAGATGCTCATGGTTGGTAGCCGCAATCAAAAATACATTCGGCGGCATATTATCGAAATTCTGGAGCAGAGCCGTAACGACACGCTTCAGTTCGCCCATCTCATGACCGTCATCACGTTTCTTGGCGATGGCATCAAACTCGTCCAGAAAAAGGACGATGCTCTGATTTCCTATGCTGGAGAATATCTTCCTTAAGTTCACACTGGTCTGTCCAAGGTAGGAGGATATAAGACCGTCTATCCTCACATATGCCATAGGCAGATTCAGTTCGTGCGCTATGGCATTTGCCGTCATCGTCTTTCCGCATCCAGGAGGTCCGCAGAGTAGTAGACGGTTTGCGGGAGGGAGATTATGCTTTGCCAGCTTGCTGTTGTTCTGGCGTTCCTCCAAAATCTGCAGGAGGAGCTTCCGCTGATTCTCAGGAAGCACGACATCAGAGAGCGATATATCCGGGTGAATAATATCGTAAAGCTCCAGAAGACTGTCCTTATCTCTCGGAGTAAAAGCACCGCTCCCAGCGGACTGGACAGCGAATCCTCCTCCGGCGGGCTGTGCGACATCCGGTTTCTTCATCAAAGTTATATTCTTTCCCTTATATGCATCAAGGAGCATACTGGAAACACGGCTATTTCCTTTCTTATCCTCGTCAGCCGCCAAAGCTTCCACAGCGGTCTTGAAGGAACTCTCGTCCCCGGAGCAATGAGCGGCGATAATATTTGCGATCAATTCGGCTTTCATAGTCTATCGATTCCTCTTTCTCAGTCATAGTAACGGACTGTAACCTTTAGTTTACGCTATTTTGGCTCATATGTCAACAACTATCCTCAAAAATCTTTGAACACCTTTGAACATAAGCGCAAATTATTGTATCTCATCGTCTCCAATATGGTTCCTATAGACGAAAATAAAAATTTGCGTTCTCGCACCTATTTATTGATTTAGGAAACAGAATGTGCTATACTAATATGTAACCGTTGAGTTACTTGAAAGAAACGAACCCACGATGGAAACAAAGGGTTACGAATATGAGGAGCATATGCATGATTATCAGCTATAAAAAATTATGGAAGTTACTCATTGACAAAGATATGAAGAAGCAGGATTTAAGGGAAGCGGCGCAGCTCAGTTCCTCCACCGTTGCAAAACTCACGCATGGGGATAATGTAAGCACGGCGGTTCTCCTTAAGATATGTACTGCGCTTCAATGTGACATTGCTGATATTATGGAAGTTGTGCCAGACGGAAGTCCCGCATCTGAGGAACAGTTATAGGAAAGGATGTAAGGCACCGATATGTTTGATTTTGGAAATGCAAACGAGGGACAGCGAAAAGCGATAGCTGCTGCCGAAGGTCCCGTCCTCATTACTGCGGGACCTGGAACAGGTAAGACCTACACGCTTGTTCAACGAGCGATTTATCTCATAGAGGAATGCGGCGTAAAGCCGGAAAGCATTTTTATTGCCACTTTTACGGAGAAGGCGGCAAAGGAGCTGATTACAAGAATCACGAATGAACTGTCGGATCGAGGTATCGTGGCGAACATCAATGAGATGTATATCGGCACGTTCCATTCACTCTGTCTTCGTATCCTTAAGGAGCATCTTGAATTTACAAGACTCCGCAGAAACTACCGTCTCCTGGATGCGTTCGACCAGCAGTACATGGTGTTCCAGAATATCCACCGTTTCCGGAATATCCCGGAGGTAGAGGTTGCTCTGCCGAACGGCGGCGCATGGAAGCAGTCGGAAGCCATCTGCAACTATGTGAATAACCTCTCCGAAGAATTAGTGACGCCAGAGGAACTGATGTCCGATACTGACCTGTCGATTGCGGCTCTTGGACGGATACTGAAGGAGTACCGCAATGTCCTCACTGAGGGCAATTTGATGGACTTCTCGTCTATCCAGATTGAAGCCTATCATCTGCTGCAGGACAATGTCGAGATTTTGGAGGAGCTTCGCTCCAAGGTTACGCACATCATGGTGGACGAGTACCAGGACACGAACTTCATTCAGGAGCAGCTTGTGTTCCTTCTCGCCGGAGACCGTAAGAACATCTGCGTGGTCGGTGACGATGACCAGGGCTTGTATCGATTTCGAGGTGCTACCATCCGTAATATCCTGGAGTTTCCGCAGAAGTTTGCAGAAGGCGAATGCCGAGTGATTCCGCTGGTCATTAACTACCGCTCCAACAGTGACATCGTTGACTTCTACAATGAGTGGATGGCTACCACAGACGGTGCGAAGTTCAAGTTTCGCTGGGATAACTTCCGTTACGATAAAAGGATCGAACCGCACGAGAAAACCACTCTCCACAGTCCCGCGGTCGTGAAACTCGCAGGCGTGGACGATACGGATGAGTGGCACGAGAAGATACTGCAGTTTATCAAGGACCTGAAAGCCTCCGGCAAACTTACGGACTATAATCAGATTGCGTTTCTCTTCAATTCCGTGAAGCATCCGCGAGTAACAGCACTTGCCCGCTTCCTTGAGGAGAATCATATAAATGTATATTCGCCGCGTTCGGATATGTTCTTCCAGCGTGATGAGATAAGGCTTGCCCTCGGTTGTCTCATGCTCATGTTTCCGCGCTATATCCAGGGCTTGGAGAACGGTGATTACACCTTCCTGCAACCGGAGCATCTGACCTACTACCGCAATTGCATCATGGTAGCAAATGAATACCTCACACAGCCGGAGAATTCCGATCTTTTGAAGTGGATACGGCGCAGAGGTAAAGACCATGTTGGCTTGAAGGGAGCAACGGACTACGCCTATTGCGGTCTGATGTACCAGCTCTTTGAATTTCAGCCGTTTGCAGGGATTCTTGATACGGAAATGGATGTTGGCGTGGTCGATATCCGTCCGGCTCGAAATCTTGCAAAACTGACTCAGATTGTAGGTAAATTCGAGTACCTCCACCGAGTTGATGTTTTGGATGCTGGAGAATACCGAGGCAAACGCCGTATTGATCAGAATACAGAATTGCTTTTTAATATGTATCTTAGGCTTCTTTTTGACGGCGGCATTACGGAATACGAGGACGATTCGGAGTACGCACCGAGCGGCTGTGTTTCCTTCCTTACAATACACCAGTCCAAGGGCATGGAGTTTCCTATCGTCCTTGTGGACTCCCTTACGAATGTGCCGAGGAAGAACACGAATGACCTCATGATGCAGATTGAGGAGAGATACTTCAAGCGTCCGGCGTTTGAACCTTACGGTGTCACGAAGTACTTTGACTTCTGGCGGCTCTACTACACGGCTTTCTCCCGCGCGCAGGATTTATTGATCCTGACCTGCAATGAGGACAAGCGAACGCCCAGCAACTACTTCAAAGACATCTACGGGGAACTGCAATCTGTAGAAAGCCCCGGTTTTGATATAAGGGAGTTTGATTTCAAGCCGATAAAGGGTGTGAACATAAAGAACACCTACTCATTCACATCGCACATCACGGTTTACGAGACCTGCGCCCTTCAATATAAGTTTTACAAGGAACTGGAATTCATGCCCGTTCGTGCGAACGCTATGCTCTTTGGTACGCTCGTGCATGAGACGATAGAGGACATACACCGCGCCGCCCTGCGGCATGAGGAACAGACAATCACTGAGGAGAATGTGAGCCGGTGGTTTGACTCCAATTATGTGTCGCTGACAAAAACCGAGCATACTTACCTTGCAGGTCCCCAGCGTGAGGCGGCTCTGAAACAGGTGCTACGCTATGTGGACCGACAGCACGGTGACTGGTCGCAGATACAGCAGGCAGAGGTTGATGTTTCGCTGGTCAAGCCTGACTACATTATTGAGGGAAAGGTTGACTTAATTCGCGGCGAGGGAGATACCGTAGAGATTGTGGATTTTAAATCTCAGCGAAAACCTGACATGGTGAAAGAGCGGGAGCAACTTGAACAATATCGACGGCAACTACATATTTACGCTCACCTCGTAGAGGAACGAACCGGACAGAAAGTCAGTAAGATGCACATCTACTATACTGGCGAGGACGGCGGTGTGCCGACGATCACTTATCCGTATACGAAGTCAGCTGTGGAAGGTACAATGGCTGTATTCGACGATACGGTACATAAGATTATGAAGAAAGATTTTCGCCGCTGCGCCAAAGATCCAAAGGTCTGTGGTGCGTGTGACTTCCGGTTTTACTGCAGAAACCAATAAGAAGGGAGTGATAACATGGCTGAACATCGAGTAAGGAAAAACAACATCATATACATCATCCCTGACGATGAGCTTTTTAGAAAATGGAAAGACGACGAGGCTTTTATCGATGAGTACGGTCGGCTCATGAATCGCAAACCTCACAGGGTTCTGAGGGAACTAAAACACTATGTAGAAGATGCGCCTACAGTTCAGCAAAGAACCTCTGTGCCACCAGCCACTCCCACCGGAAGAAGATCATCCATTAAAGATTATCTCAAGGATACCGCTCGGGACACGGCGATGGAGGCCAGTGATATCATTATAGATTGGGCTGTTGATAAATTCTTTTATGAGGTGTTTCCGAATGTATGGCATGAACATATTGTACCGTTCTACCATCGCACAAAGGAGGCACTTACCTCAAAGGAACTGAAAGCGGATGCATTCCTTGCGAAATCAAAGGTAAGTACGGACATTGCCGTAAAACAGCCGAAAGCCGGTACGAAGATGACGCAGGAAGAGGCTGACGCCGAAAAACGAAAAGTCCTATATCATTGGCTGGGAATGTTGAGCAGCCTTAAGAAACTGCATGATGCCGGGGAGATGGACATTGATTCGACTTTGGCACAGCTGACAGACCCGGCAATGCTGAAACGTGTAAACGTTTTTTTGAGCGAGAATCCGAATTTGCTTGAAACAGATAAATACATCGTGCTTCACGGTTTGCTTGGAAGGGATTTATACGAGGAACAGCAGCTCATCCCCATCAGAGCTGCCGAGATAACAGCAGTGGCCGAGAAATACGGATATGACCCAAGAAACGATAAAATGGAGGATAACCACAATGGATGAGCAGCTTACGTTTGAATTTGAACAGAGACCCACAATCAAGGGATTTCCCGAACTCCGCTGGACTGGCAAGCGCCCTTACCGTTCCACGCAGTATTACCCTGCGCAGCTGCGGGAAACCTATGGCAAGGAACAGAATGGCTGGATCAATAAGATCTTCTGGGGAGATAATCTCCAGGTCATGAGTCATCTGCTAAAAAAATATAGAGGGCAGATCGACTTGATTTATATTGACCCCCCATTCGACAGTCGTGTTGAATATAAGAAAAAAGTTGAAATCAAAGGGATAGGGAAAACAGAAACGGATAACTCTACTTTTGAGGAAAAGCAATATGGCGATATTTGGACAAATGACGAATACCTTCAATTTATGTATGAGCGTTTGATTATCATGAGAGAATTGCTTTCTGAAAAAGGCTGTATCTATTTACACTGTGACTGGCATAAAGGGCACTACCTTAAAATTCTTATGGATGAGTTGTTTGGAGCCGACAACTTTGTCAATGAAATAACATGGTATTACTATAATAAAATGGCACCTAAATCGGCTTGTTTTCCTCGAACCACAGATAGAATTCTCCTTTATGCTAAAGGGCCAGGATATATCTTCAATACACAATATGAAAAAAGAGATAAGCCAGTCAAGCAGCTTGTTCGCAAGTTTGTCGATGGAAAAGCAATAAATGCACGTGACGAAGATGGTAATGTCATGTATAAAATGTCATATGAAAAACGGATAGATGATGTCTGGAAAATTTCCATGTTACAACCTGCGGATAAAGTTGAACCCGTTGGATATCCAACGCAAAAGCCAGAAAAATTGCTTGAAAGGATAATTCTTGCATCTTCAAATCCTGGGGATATCGTTTTCGACTGCTTTATGGGCAGTGGTACCACTCAAGCTGTAGCTATGAAGCTCGGCAGACGCTTCATCGGCGCAGACATCAATCTGGGGGCCATTCAGACGACTACAAAGCGGTTACTTGCCGTTGCAAAGGAACTGGAACCAGAACATAAGCCTGTGACCTATGAGATGATCCAACCGCAGCTTTCCATGGTTGCGGAGGAATCTGCCCCTTACCTCGCCGCAGCAAGTTCAGGTGGAGACACCGAACTGAGTGCCGAAGAACGCAGCAAGGTCATCGACTTCTTTAAGGCAAAGGGAATGGACACCTCAGCTTTGGAGAAGGACGTGAAGTACACGGGCTTTGAGGTCTACAACGTGAATAACTACGACTTCTTCCGCAATCCCGTAGAAGCCCGCGATCTCCTAATTTCCGCCCTGGAAATCCAGCCATTCCCACAGAGCGATGTCTGGGACGGTGAGCTTGACGGAAGAATGGTAAAAATCATGCCGGTCAATCGCATTGCTACCAAGGCTGACTTGAAGGAACTCCTTGCAAACCTTCCATACAAAACATACGAGAAGCGTAAAGAGGAAAATCCCAATCGGCCAGTGGAGCGTATCACCATCGTCTGCATGGGACACGAGCCTGACCTGAAGGGTGCGCTGGAGCAGGAACTTTCCGACTACAAGGTGGATGTCCAGATAGTAGATATTCTGCGTGACAAGAAAGACCTACAGCTCAAGCGTGACTCCGAGGCAGAAATCGTTCGTGAGGGTGACAAGCTTGTTATCCATGCCTTCTACCCGATGAACTTGATGCAGAAACTCTCCCTCCAGAAAGAGTACGTGGAGGATTGGCGTCAGCTGGTCGACTCCATTATGATTGACTGGAACTACGATGGCGTAGTCATGCAGCCGACCGTGACAGATGTCCCCGGCAAGAATGAGATGGTAAAAGGCATCTACGACATCCCGGAGGGTTCCGGCACGATTAAAGTCAAGATTACCGACCTGCTCTCCGAGTCGTTGGAAGTGGAGGTGCGTTAAATGGCATATAAGTTTGACCCGAATTTTTCCTTTAGTCAACAGCTGTGGTACTACTACAGCACAAACCGCGGAAAGATTCGTTCCCGTTACAATGACCTCACGAGGAAGTTTCTCGCCTACAACGACAGCGAGGAGAATCCTCATGCCTTTCTGCGCAAGCCGCAGTTCGAGGCTTTGGAGATGTATGTTTTTGTGAAGGAATTCATGAATAACAAGCAGGTCTATGAGATGTTCGATGACTGGCGTCACAAAAGAGATCGCTTCTCCGATGCATCTTACTATGCCATCGACAAGGGAGGTCAGATTCGTCTCTTTGACGCTCCTACCGAGAAGCAGACCGATACGCTATTCAAGCAGATGAAGAAGTACCGCGAGGACTACCCGAACTACATCTATGCCCTCACGATGGGACTTGGCAAAACCATCCTTATGGCGACCTGCATCTTCTACGAGTTTCTGCTTGCGAAGAAGTATTCGAGGGACAAGCGTTTTTGCCACAATGCCCTCGTGTTTGCGCCGGATAAGACCGTCCTGCAGTCGCTCCGTGAGATCATGACCTTTGATAAGACAAAAGTTGTGCCGCCAGAGTATGCACGTGTACTTGATTCAAACATCAAGTTTCACTTTCTGGATGAGACGGGAACGATTCTGCACACGATTGATGATTCCGATTTCAACATCATCATCTCCAACACGCAGAAAATCATTGTAAAGAAAAAGCGCAAAGAGACATCTGCTGCTGAAACTTTATTTAGCGGCTCTGGATCTCTCCTTTCAGCAGTCTACGGCGGAGATGATGACGAGGACGATGCATGGGATGATACCACGCTGATGGATAACCAGCGTTTCAAGAAACTCTGCCGTCTTCCACAGCTCGGCGTCTATGTTGATGAGGCGCATCATCTCTTCGGTGCAGACCTCGAAAAGCAGATCCGGTCGAGCGGAGCGAATAAGACAAGCCTTCGTGATACCATCAATCTGCTTGCAGCGAATACCTCTATCGTGGCTTGCTATAACTACACAGGTACGCCATATGTAAAGAATCAGCTTCTGCCGGAGGTGGTATATGCTTACGGTCTGCGTGAATCCATCTGGAATGGTTTCTTGAAAGATGCCGACCCGCTCGGTTTTGAGAACGTTAAGAGTGATGAGTTCCTCAAAGCTGTGGTAACCACGTTTTGGGAGCGCTACGGCGGTAAGACCTATGAAGGTCTGAATCCGAAACTTGCTATCTATGCGGCAGGCGTTGAGGAGGCGGCCACAGAGGTCAAGCCTGCACTTGAGAGGATACTCGCTAACCTCGGTATTCCGACATCGAAGATTCTCCTGAATGTCGGCGATGCAAAGTATACAAAGAATGATGACATCAGAGACTTCAATAACCTCAATGTTCCTGGAACAGAAGGAAACGAGAAGCAGTTCATTATCCTCGTTGAAAAAGGCAAGGAAGGCTGGAACTGCCGGTCTCTGTTTGCTGTGGCTCTTTTCCGCAGCCCGAAGTCAAAAATATTCGTTCTCCAGGCAACAATGCGCTGCCTCCGTGCTATAACGGACGAGCGTTTGACGGCCACAGTATTTCTCTCTAAAGAGAACTACGACACCTTGGACGATGAGCTTCATAAGAACTTCAACATGGAGATCAAGGATATCAAAAATCCTTCTAATGCTGATCGCCATAAATATCAGGTTCGTGTTCTGCCGCCGCCGAGGACAATCACTCTCAAGCGTGTATGGCACGAGTATACCCTCCACGAAAAGGAATACTCCGAGCCTGTGGACTTCAAACTGGTCGATGCTGACCTCTCCAAGTATGCCAGCATCATGTACGAACGTGACAGCCTTGCTCGTGATACCACTGTCAAAGAAAAGAATATTGACTATCTCCAGGACAATATGAAGTTCAGCGAATTTTCCCTCGTAGGAGAAGTGGCTCGTTATCTGAATATTTCCTGTATCCTCGCCGCGAGAATTCTCCGAGAATCAGTGGACGGAATCGACACGGTTCTTGAGGCGGTCAATCGCTATAACGCAGTCCTGGATGACTACATCATCCCGACTGTGTTCCATGCGCTCTTTGACATTACTTCTGAACTGAAGACCGAGGACAAGGAACTGGTACTGCTGCGTGAACCAAAGGATGCCGGTTACTACGAATTCTCCGCAAAGGATGACCTCGTGCTTACCAATCGCTATTCGGGCTTTACACCAGAGCAGCTTAAGAAGAGCTTCCATGCTGACACATACTGCTTCGATTCCATCCCAGAAAAGGAATGCTTTATGCAGTACATCACGAGCGGCAAAGTTGCAGAGGTTTACTTCACGGGAATGTTTACTTCCAATCAGGGTGATCTCTCCGTACACTACTACGATCCAGAATCCGGCAGAATTCGCCAGTACTATCCCGACTTCCTTGCAAAGATGATGGATGGTTCCTATCAGCTTATCGAGGTTAAGGGAGACAACAAGATTGATGACACCGTGGTTAAGGCAAAACAGGCAGCTGCCGAGGAGATGGCTGTGGCGAGTGGCGTGAAGTATCTCATGTACGCTGGCAGTCAAGTTGTTAGCACCCATATTTTAGATGAAGATTCGACATCTGTACAAAATGTTATTGAATTTGTTGATTGACAAAAAACGAGGGTAATGACAACCTTTTAATTTTTGCAGACTTTTTAATTCTTCCAAAACTGCTACATTGCAAGGCTAACACCCACCACATCACCGAGCGGCAATGGGACAACTGAACATATAAAAAAGGGCTTCCAGCGTCAGTGCATGACATCGGAAGCCCTTTTTTTCAAGCCTTTTTCGGCAGCTTTTGCTCCGGAGAGGTTTTTTTCTTTTGTGTCAAAATCAGTAAGACATTGATATCACTTGTGGTTCCGGTTCGTTGTTGCTGCGTCTAAAGAAATATGCCAATGTGCGAAATTATTACGGTCAGGAGCTGACTTCTACTACTTACAATCTTGCTCGTATGAACATGATTCTTCGAGGGATTCCTTGTCGTAACTTCGATATCTATAATGGCGACACGTTGGAGCATGATTATTTTGGAGATATGACATTCCGGATACAGGCAGTCAATTCTCCGTACTTCGCAAAATGGTCAGGCAACGCACGCTTTATGGAGAACCCCGCTTCAATGAGTATTCTGATTTGATATATCTTTTTTGGAATGTGTACAAAAGCAAAAGTAATACACTGTGTGCTGAAAAAAATAATTTTTTCGTTTCACAGGCTGTAAAATCCCCTGTTTTCCTTTCTATTAGTGAGAGGGTTTCAAATTAAGAGACGTTACAGAGAAAAGTGCTCTATATGATTTTTGCAACACCACCTTGTAAAAAGAGGCTTCTGCAATGGGATATATAGAGGGATATACGCTCCGCGAAGATGCGCAGGGATTCGGAGAAGAATTATGTCAGCAGAGCTGACCCGAATCCCGCGCCAAGACTCGCGAGCGACTCTTGAATTTCTGAAAGAGCAAGATCCACTACGTAATACGCTATCGTGTATTTCATAGTAGAGATCTTGATGGGGATTTCGGTCTCCCCATACCCTCGATGATCTGCCGATCTGGCAGATATTGGCGTCCAATTGAAAGTGAGACGCAGCCCAAATGGGGAGGATTCCGGAATTGATGCCGACGCTCCCATTTGTGGTGTTGCTGACGTGACAGGACTCAGACGAATTGTTCTAAAACGCTACCGAAACACGACCAAACAGTATTTTTGATTTCGGACAGGATAAACCCCATGCAAATATATTGGAGGTCAAAACAGCCTGTCGCAAAGAGCAAAAAATGCAAAAAATGATACCGAAACGTGACCATAATTGCCGTCCTGTGTGTGGGCACTGCCAGGGCGGCGGAAAGGAGGAATGTCTGTGCCGAGAATGAGCAAGAAAAGGAAACAGGAACTGGTCTTTTTTCTCAATGATAGAGGCCGAGTTGCGCATAATCTGATTTGCAGGAAATGTACCAGGGACTGTAAGCAGAGTTTCCGGGCGGAGGTTGTATGCTGTCCTTGCTACGAATCCAAGCGGAGCCGACGACGGAAGATCAGAAAGGAGCGGGGAAATGGACGTGAAGAATAAAATTCAGATGACTTACATGACAGATCAGACGCGGCTGCCGGTGTTTCTTCCCTATCCCCGGTTCCTGCTGGATATGGATCTGACTCAGACTGCCAGAGTTTTGTATGCTTTGCTGTTGGACCGCTCCACGCTTTCCAGAAAGAATGGATGGAAGGACAGGCAGGAGCATATCTACCTGATCTATACCATTGCAGAACTGGCCAAGGATCTGGGAAAAAGCCATATGACGATCAAAAAGGCGTTGAATGAATTGACGGATGCCGGACTTCTGGAAAAAAGGAAACAGGGATTTTCAAAGCCGAATCTGCTGTTTGTCAGGCTCCCGGCAGAGGAGCAGGACAGGTGTCTGGCAGAGGAAAGTAAAGTAGCCTGCGTAGAGAAAGAAAGAGATACTTGTGAGGGAAAGGAAAGTGTCTGCATGAGGGATAGAAAAGTAGCTCCTAACCAACTGAGTAATAACCAACTGACAGGAAGCCAGAAAAATGGAGAGAGGAAAACACGCTCCGCTTATGGAAAATATCAGAACGTGTTTCTCTCCGAAGCAGAATATGAGGAATTAAAGCAGAAGATCCGGGAATCGGACAGGCTGATCGAAGAGCTATCCGGTTATATGCGTTCCACCGGGAAACATTATGCCGATCATGCAGCTACATTGCAGAGGTGGGCAGAGCGGTCAGCCTCGGTAAAAAACATTCCGGATTATACCTGCAGCGAGGAGGAAAGCCTATGAACGAGATGATAGAAGAAACAGTAAAGAACAGGATTCAGCCGGGAGAAAGAGACGAAACGGATTACATCGGCGAAGACGGACTCCTGTATTGTGGCAAATGCCATGAGCCGAAAGAAGTATATTTTGATTCGGGAAAAGATACGGTGTTCGGGTTGAAAAAACATCCCAGAGAATGTGAATGCCGGAGAAAGGAACGGGAACAGGAGGAGCGTATCAGGGAATGTCAGCGCCATGAAACCGCTGTGAGAGAATTAAAGAGCCGTTGTTTTTCTGAGAAAGCCATGCAGGAATGGACTTTTGAGAAGGATAAGGGAATATCAAAAAATACGGAGACTGCCAGGTTTTATGTGAAGCATTGGGAGAAGATGAAAGAGGAAAATATTGGTTATCTTTTCTGGGGAGCGGTTGGGACCGGGAAAAGCTATCTGGCAGGCTGTATTGCCAATGCACTGTTGGAACAGGAAGTTCCCGTTCGTATGACAAACTTTGCAGAGGTGCTCAATGATCTGTCTGCTAACTTTTCAGACAAGAATGAGTACATACAGAATTTATGCAGATTCCCGCTGCTGATCCTGGATGATTTTGGCATGGAGAGAGGAACCGAATACGGGCTGGAACAGATCTATGCGGTGATCGACAGCAGATACCGCAGCGGAAAGCCGTTGATCGTGACTACGAATCTGACTCTGCACGATTTGTCGCATCCGCAGGATACGGCACATGCAAGGATTTACGACCGGCTGCAGGAAATGTGTGTTCCGGTGCAATTTACGGGAGAAAGTTTCCGAAAACTGACAGCCAGAGAAAAACTGGATCGGATGAAAGAAAGATTGAGAGAGGAGGTGTAGTAGTGAGACAGACAAAAGATAGAAAGAGCAGTACCCGTCTTGCAGTGGATATTGAAGGATTGGCAGCCATGCTTTCCTGCGGACAGATGACCGCAAGGAAGATCGGGGAAGACGCCGGAGCACGGATTATCATCGGCCGCAGGGTGTTGTATTCGGTACAAAAGATAGAAAAATATCTGGAGGCAATCGCAGGATAATAGAGGAATGGATGTGCGTGGAGATGGTTTTGTGATATACTTTCCTTAAGCAGGACAAAACCATTTTCTGAGACTGGGAGGTGTGAAGATAGAGAGGACTGGTTTTGTGGCAAGAAAAGATAATAGAGGAAGAAATCTGAGGATCGGGGAATCCCAGCGTAAGGATGGACTTTATATGTACCGATATAAAGATGAGCGGACAGGACGTCTGGCTGTTTATTCCCCGGATCTGGCTGAACTTAGAAGAAAAGAAAAAGAGATTGAGAAGGATCAGGATGAAGGGATTTTGACCGATACCCAATTCAAGAATATGACACTTAATGAGCTGTTTGACATTTATCTGGAAACAAGGAAATTGGCGGAAAGCACCCGTGCCAATTACAGGAGGATGTGGAACAGTCTGGTGAAGAATGAGATCGGTCAGATGAAAGTGGTACAGGTAAGGCCATCCCATGTACGTCTGTTTTATTCCCGGCTGAGTAAAGAAAAGTATGCACACAGCACCATTAAGTTTCTCCATAATATGATCTATCCCAGCTTTGAGGTCGCTGTAGACGATGACATTATCCGAAAGAATCCGGCGAAAAAAGCGCTGGGAGATTATGGGGAGCCGGAAAAGAAGCGTACAGCCCTATCCTTCGCCCAGCAGAAAAACCTGTTGAATTTTGTGACGCACAGCGAGGCATTCCAGAATTATCTGCCTATGCTGCAGATTATGATCGGAACGGGGCTCCGCTGTGGGGAACTGATCGGACTCACCTGGAAGGACGTGGATTTGAAGAGACGTACTGTATCCGTTAATCATCAGTTGGTATATAAGAACTACGGGGACGGATGTAGTTTTCATGTAACCATGCCGAAGACAGAAGCCGGAATCCGGGAAATCCCCATGAGCCGAATGGTGGCAAGAGCCTTTGAGATCCAGAGACGCCAGAATTTTCAGGCAGGGATTCCAAGAAATGTAGAGATCGAAGGACTGTCTGATTTCGTGTTCATGAGCAGGAGCGGACGCCCGATGATGCCTGCGTCGTTAAATTTTATCCTGAGGGATATTGTGAAGGCATACAACAAAGAGGAAAACGAGCGGGCGAAGCGGGAGAGGAGGACGCCGGATGAGCTGCCGACCATTACTGCTCACATTCTCAGGCATACCGCCTGTACCCGGATGGCAGAGACGGATCTGGATATGAAAGTAGTTCAGTATGTGATGGGACATGCCAATATCAATGTCACGATGGAGGTTTATAACCATATTACGGATCGTTCCAGAGTAGAAAAAGAGATTGCAAAGATGGATGCCGTGCAGGTGATGTGACGGATCAGATTCATTTGAGAATGATTACAGAACTACTCGCCATGAACATCGCGAGCAGGCTCCCCAAAGAGGACTCGCCATGGACCTCATGAACTACGTTCATTCGGTCGCGGCTGTCGCCGTATAGGTGTAATTTCAAGTCTGCCCTCATGTGAGTAAACTCCCATCGGGCAGCCTGAAATTCCACCTGCATGGCTCGTAGTTTTCGCGAAAATGGTGTAAATCTGGTGTAGTAAGTCGTTTTTTTGAAAAATCGAAACATGGGGAAGCCCGAAAAAGCCCGTAAAATCAAGCTTCTTTCAGGCTTTCTAAAAAATCTTTTATAAATTAGCACTCACCTCTTGACACTGCTAACAACAAGTGCTATTGTTATATTGTCAATAGAACAGACAAACAATGAGACGAGATAGAGTTATACATTCGTAAGGAGGAAGAAGCGTATGAATATTAACAAATTCACACAGAATTCTATGCTTGCGGTTCAGGGGTGTGAGAAAGTCGCGGACGAATACGGAAATCAGGAGATCGAACAGGAGCATCTCCTCTATTCTTTGCTTACTCAGGATGAGAGCCTCATCTTAAAGCTGATGGAAAAGCTGGGGATTGAGAAGACACTTTTGATTGAGCGTGTGGAACAGGCGCTTAGGAAACGTCCGAAAGTGCAGGGCGGTCAGCTCTTTATTGGACAGAATCTGAATAAAGTGCTGATTCATGCGGAGGATGAGGCGAAGCAGATGGGAGACGAATACGTCTCTGTGGAGCACATTTTCCTGGCGCTTTTGAAATATGCGAACCGTGAAGTAAAGGATATTTTCAAAGAATTCAGTATCAACCGGGAGAATTTTCTCCGGGTCCTCTCCGAAGTCAGAGGGAATCAGAGAGTGACAAGCGACAATCCGGAGGCGACCTACGATACACTCAATAAGTACGGTTACGACCTGGTGGAGCGGGCGAGAGAGCAGAAGCTTGATCCGGTTATCGGACGGGATGCGGAGATTCGGAATGTTGTGCGGATCCTTTCAAGAAAGACGAAAAATAATCCGGTTCTGATCGGAGAGCCGGGTGTTGGAAAGACGGCGGTTGTCGAGGGGCTGGCACAGCGGATTGTGCGGGGCGACGTGCCGGAGGGACTAAAGAATAAAAGACTGTTCGCTCTGGACATGGGAGCGCTCGTTGCCGGGGCGAAGTACCGGGGCGAGTTTGAGGAGCGTCTGAAAGCCGTTCTGGAAGAAGTGAAAAACAGTGATGGAGAGATGATCCTTTTCATCGATGAGCTGCATACCATCGTGGGTGCCGGAAAAACGGAGGGCTCGATGGATGCGGGAAATATGCTCAAACCAATGCTGGCACGAGGAGAGCTTCATTGTATTGGGGCCACGACCCTGGATGAATACCGGGAATATATTGAAAAAGACGCGGCACTGGAACGAAGATTCCAGCCGGTTATGGTAGATGAGCCGACGGTGGAGGACGCCATCTCCATCCTGCGTGGGCTCAAAGAGCGGTATGAGGTCTTCCACGGTGTCAAGATTACAGACAGCGCGCTTGTGGCGGCGGCAACCTTGTCAAACCGTTATATTTCTGACCGGTTTTTGCCGGATAAGGCGATTGACCTGGTGGATGAGGCGTGTGCTCTCATCAAAACGGAGCTTGACTCCATGCCGACGGAGCTGGATGAGCTTCGCCGCAGAACCATGCAGTTAGAGATTGAAGAGGCAGCACTGAAAAAGGAAGATGACCGATTAAGTCAGGAGCGTCTGGTGAAATTGCAGGAAGAACTGGCGGAGAACCGGGAAGAATTTGCCCGTCAAAAGGCACAGTGGGACAATGAGAAATCCTCTCTGGAGCGGGTACATCGTCTTCGTGAGGAGATCGAAAGCGTTAACCAGGAGATTCAAAAAGCGCAGAGCAGCTATGACTTGGAAAAGGCAGCGGAACTTCAGTATGGTCGCCTGCCACAGTTGAAAAAGCAGTTGGAAGAAGAGGAAGCCAAGGTCAAAGACGAGGAGATGTCTCTGGTACACGAGAGTGTTACGGAAGATGAGATTGCACGGATCGTTTCCCGGTGGACAGGAATTCCGGTTGCAAAGCTCAACGAGAGCGAGCGGAGCAAGACACTTCATCTTGACCAGGAACTCCACAAACGTGTGATTGGACAGGATGAAGGCGTCACAAAAGTGACAGAGGCGATCATCCGTTCCAAGGCAGGGATCAAAGACCCGACCAAGCCGATCGGATCCTTCCTCTTCCTTGGACCGACCGGAGTCGGAAAGACGGAGCTTGCGAAAGCACTTGCGGAAAGCTTGTTTGACGATGAGAAAAATATGGTCCGTATCGATATGAGCGAGTATATGGAGAAATATTCCGTGTCCCGTCTGATCGGAGCGCCTCCGGGATATGTCGGATACGACGAGGGTGGACAGCTTACTGAGGCAGTCCGGAGAAAACCATACTCCGTTGTCCTCTTTGACGAGGTGGAGAAAGCACATCCGGATGTGTTTAACGTCCTGTTACAGGTTCTGGATGACGGACGGATCACGGATTCCCAGGGAAGAACGGTAGACTTTAAGAATACGATTCTCATTATGACATCCAATATCGGTTCCTCTTATTTGCTGGAGGGAATCGACGACAACGGAAATATCCGTCCTGAAAATGAGGAGCTTGTGATGAATGAGCTGAAAGCCCATTTCCGTCCGGAATTTCTAAATCGTCTGGATGAGATTATCATGTTCAGACCGCTGACAAGAGAGAATATTACAGGCATCGTAGATCTGCTCGTAAAAGACGTCAACAGACGGCTTGCGGATCGGGATCTGCATATCGAGTTGACGAGAGCGGCAAAGCAGCACATTGTGGACGGCGGATACGATCCGATGTACGGCGCAAGGCCATTGAAGCGGTATCTGCAAAAATATGTGGAAACACTGGCGGCAAAACTGATTCTGGCAGGCAATGTGGGGTCCGGAGATACGATCATCATTGATGAAAAAGACGGAGACCTGACCGCGTCCACAGGCGGGAAAGTGCCGATGGAGTACCGGGAATAGAAAATTGAGATTCATATGGACAGGAGGATATTCTCATAAAGAGAGAAGTCCTCCTGTTTTTGCGTGTTAATAGATGAAATCAAATTCACTTATAGAAAAAAAGTATTGGTAATTCTATTTTTTCCATGTATACAATAAATGGAAGAGTCAGGTAAAAAGTGTAGAAAGGGATGCACATGGATAGTAAGGATTTGGGGTTTTGTTACAGGGTAGCATTTGAATGTATTGGGAAAGAAAACGGAATCGAGCGGATGATTCATGAAATTGCGAGGCGTATCGGCGCTACAGTAATAATTACGAATATTTATGGAGAGATAGTAAGTGAATGTGATATCCTGCATCTCAGAAATGAGAAAGAGAACTTTGACAGGAAGATCCGGAATCTGGTTCTCCCGAATCTGGATAGCGGGAATAAAGAAGTGGATTTTAAGCTTTCGGCAGGAAGCGTCATGAGACCGATAGAAGTCAAGCATAACGTAGAAGGATTTGCGGTTATTTTATTTCCGGGCCATGAAGAAAAGGAGAACTGTACAGAGGTCGTGAATGTGATTGGCAAGGCGGTGGCGATTGAACTGGAGCATCATAAAGACAGAGCCTGGTGCAGTATTTCTATGGAACGCCAGATTGTCTCCGAGATTGTTTTAGGTGGAAAACATGAAATCGGAGAAGGCATCCATATGAAAGAAAAAATGGAACAGAGTTATCTGATTCCCGGATTTTTACTTGGAATCGTAAGATGTACCGATCATAAGCATCTGGGAAAATTACAGAGCATCCGTAATCAGATTTATGAAAAGGATCAGGAATTATTAAGCTATCTTTCAGGGGATAAACTGTACCTCCTTTTTACCGGAAGAAAAGAAGAGCAAAAGACCGCGGAATTTTTAAGAGAAGTTGGACAGGCTTTTGGAGTGCGGATCTGTGTGGGAAGCTTATTTTCAGACAAAGAGGAAATTGTAAGCAGGAAAAAGTTTCTGGAACGAGTAATGCAAACAGGAACTAAAATGGACCCGTGCAAGGATTTTTTCAGGGAGAAAGAGTGTTTTCTCGAGACGATCTGTTCCTACATGATGGCAGAAAATGAATTTCAGGGATACTATTGTGAGGAACTGGAGAGACTTAGAAAAGAGGATGTCCAGAAAGGAACGGAATTTTATGAGTCGCTAAAACAATATCTTCTCTCCGGCAATAACGTCGGGATGGCAGCGAAAAAACTGTTTGTACACCGCAATACCATGATTTACAGACTACAGAAGATCAACGAACTGCTGAAGATCAATCTGAATGAACCAGATACAGCAAGAATGCTTTTGATCAGTATGGTTCTGCAGGAGCTGATAGATAAAAGCAATAAAAAGGTTGATGAAGAAGGGGATTTGCGATAAGATGAAGTATCATAAGCAGGAGCGGAGATTGAGGATATGGATGTAATCAGGGAGCTGCCGGAGATTTTTGAAGAGCTGGCACAGAAAAAGCAGCAGTCTTTTCTGACTGTAAAAGAGTATAAAGATAAAGGAATTCCGGTGATTGGGGCGTACTGCTCCTATTTTCCGCGGGAACTTGCTCTGGCGATGGGGGCAATTCCAATCGGCCTTTGTTCTTCCTCCGATGAAACGATTGAAATAGCGGAGAAAACAATTCCCAAAGAAATCTGTCCATTGATAAAGTCAAGTTATGGATATGCTGTTTCAGACAGATGTCCGTATTTTTATTTTTCGGACCTTGTCGTGGGGGAGACAACCTGCGACGGAAAGAAAAAAATGTATGAGATGCTGGCAGAGTTTAAGGAAGTCTATGTGATGAATCTTCCGAATACCCAGTCTGAGGAGGCACTCAGACTGTGGACAAAAGAGATCATACGGTTTAAAGAATATCTGGAAGAACACTTCAATCTCGTGATTACGGAAGAAGATTTACAAAAAGCAGTCAGACTGAGCAATGAGCAGAGAAGGGCAATGAAGCGGATTTATGAAACAATGAAACTGAATCCGGCTCCGATGACAGGGAAGGAATTGTTTACGGTTCTGTACGGAAGTAAGTATAATCTGGATTTTCAGAATCAGATTGGAGATATGAATCATCTGGCAGATGAGATTCTGAAAAGATATGAAGAGAAAGAAAAAACAGAGCGGCAGATACGGATTCTGATTACAGGATGTCCAATGGGCGGAGATACGGAAAAACTGATCGATATTATCGAGGAGTGTGGAGGAACGGCTGTTGCCTTTGAAAACTGTACCGGTGTCAAAGCGATTGACCGGATGATCGAGGAGGACAGTGATGATATTTACAGAGCCATTGCCGAGCGGTATCTCGGAATTGGCTGTTCCATTATGACACCGAACCATAACCGGATCGAACTGGTTGGAAGAATGATTGACGAATACCAGGTGGACGGAGTGATTGAGATGATTCTGACAGGATGCCACTCTACGGCAATGGAATCAATCAGTATCTCTCAGTTTGTCAATGAGGAGAAACACATCCCATACCTCGCCGTAACGACCAACTATTCCCAGGCAGATCGGGAAAGTTTAAAAGTCAGAATTGAGGCATTTGTGGAAATGTTAAGTTAAAACAGAAACAGAATAACAAGGGATTGTCGGATAAATCCGATTTTTAACCCTTAATACTTCAAGAGGAGACCT
>OLSM01000157.1_pt1 | contig 69089 bp, 101 predicted proteins | sample 1672721 | NCBI WGS metagenome assembly OLSM01 (sample SAMEA3136717, study PRJEB25190) | human gut metagenome
CAATATTAATTTGGTTAAAATGAACAACTTAAAATGTTTTTCAAACACGCTCTAGCACGCTCGATATATCGGACGTGTTATTTTATGCTCTTTTTGAGAAAGAAAAATTAAAGAAGATGCTTATTATAAGAACGACATGCTTAAAATTAATATACAAAGGCAAAGCAGTCAAATAGCACTGCCATCATAAAATGTTTGTAGAATTTTTCATCAATATATTTGTTATTTTATAAGGAATTGTAATTGTTATCTCTGCGAAGAGACGATGTAACAACAACGAGAACTGCAGTGCGGATTACCTATTTCAATCCACGCCTCCGTGAAGGAGGCGACGTAAATCAAAAAACGTATAAAAGCATGAAGACAAATTTCAATCCACGCCTCCGTGAAGGAGGCGACGCTGCAGTACTTGCATACGCTGGAGTTACTGGGCTAATTTCAATCCACGCCTCCGTGAAGGAGGCGACTGATTCATGGATGCATGTGTGAACCCTCCCATAATTTCAATCCACGCCTCCGTGAAGGAGGCGACCGCAACATATTGTGATACATCAGCTATCATGTACATATCTAGTCTCAACAACTTTTTTGTCCACTATTTTTAGCTTTATATCGCAATATGTTGTACTATTCTTTCTTTTTTAAGTGCGAATGCCCTACGTTTTTTGCGTAGCTTATGATTCGCACTGTGTTTAATTTTTAATATTTTCTATATTTTATTTCAAGGTATTCCTTTTTAACGGAGATAACAAGAAACTTTTCTTTCTACATTTGACTATATCTAAATTTAGAAAGATTTTTGAAAAAGGGATTTTGTCGCAGATGCGATTGTTTATGCGGCTGATCTTATTCTGTGTGACAGCATATCCCCTGTCATTTAAGTATCCAGCAAATTCTGTTATATAGTCAAAAATCATTTTTTACCACCTCTAAAAAGAATTCGATTCTGCAAGACACTATTAATGCAAATCTTTGATATTCGGCAGAATACCTGCATCCCGTACCCTCATCTGGTCTTCTTTGTTCTTGCACAACATGCACAGGGAATCTGCAATATTAAAATCTTTATCATCCATCAGTTTCTGCAGATAGCTAGCCCATGTGATGCCTTCTGAAATAGACGGAATCTGTTTCAGGCACAGGCTCTGCAACTGGTAAAGACAGGATGCCACCCCCTTCGATGATTGTTGGAGATGCTTCTGCTTTCATTTTCAAAATCTCCATAATCTCTTCTTTTGTTTCTTGGAAGATACAGATAATTGCATCTTCGCTTTAGTGCATCGGATAAGTCCCTGTAGTTGTTCGATGTTAGTACGACAACGAGCTCCATCCCTTCTTTTGCCTTTACGGTGCCATATTGGGGAATGCTCAAGGAGAAATCATCTAAAAACTCCAATAGCGTGTATTCTAATTCTTCTGATGCTTTGTCTACCTCATCAAAGAGCAGGACATACCGTTGCTCTCCCCAGATAGACTCCAGTACCGGACGACGGATTAGAAAATCCTTTCCATAAAAATCAATCGTTTTTGCTACATCCATCGCTTCGTTAATCGTCTTCCCATCTAAATTTTTCGCTAAAGTACTCTGTATTGCCTGGATGGAAAGTAGCTGTCTTTGGTAGTTGTAATCGTACAGTATCTTGTCCGCAGTCAATCCCTCATAAAACTGAACACGCAACACAGAAAGCCCAAAGGCTTGTCCCATTGCTAAAGCAAGACTTGTCTTTCCCTGCCCCGGGTCAGACTCGACCAATAATGGGACACCTATATTCAAATTGTAATATATATCCTTTATAGCCACAATATGTCATTTAAATTCCCGCAACTTATATTAAAATATTTTATCAACAAAAATACACAGAAATTTTTATATACAAAACTCATATAATTCATTTGCTCTTTCACATACTGCCTGCTATAATCATTTACATATATTTTAAACGAAGGAGTATAAACTTTGATATTTTATATTGACGAATCCGGATCTATTAATAATCATCTCTCTCATAATAAGCATTTTGTAATTGCTTTAGTTAGAGTTCTTAATAAAAAATCTTTAAAAAGATCTTACAAGCGATTTGTTTCTTCTAATTATGATAGACTTCTTGAATTAGATAAAGATAAGTATCATCCCAAAACGGGAAAACTCATAAAAGAAGGCGGCAAAATGTTCTCTAATGAAACTTTTAAAGAACTTAAAGGTTCCCAGTTTGACAAAGAAATGAAAAAAAGTTTTGTTGATTTCTTTTCTCGTAAACCATCATTTGAATTATATATCATTAAAATAAAAAATTCAGAATTAACTGATCAATTTTGCCAGAATACTGCGAGAGTGTTTAATTACACTATAAAATTAGCTATGGAATACTTTATCCATAAGGGATATATCCCAAAAGAAGATTGTTCACTTCAACTTGATGAGCGAAATGAAAAAACTGAATCAAGATTTTTTCTCGAAAATTATCTTAATACTGAACTATCCATGAATGGAACCACTGACAAGAAATTTGATGTTACATATTATGATTCATCTGATAATAACCTTATTCAAATTGCTGATGTTTTTGCAAATCTATATTACTCTCATTTACAAACAGGTGGTTATAAAAATGAATTAAAAAAATTAGAAGAAGCAGGTATCCTAAAATTTGTTTTTACTTTTCCTAAACAATAATGATTTTTTTTTGAATATTGACAGTTTTTCTTGCATATGATAAGATAAAGCTACCAACAGTAAGTCCTATATCAGTGCCATTATCGAGGTAAGTGTCATGTGTTGGCATCGCTGCTAGGCTATTGGTAACTTAGTATAATTAGATCAATCTCTTGATTGGTCTTTTTATTTTACCAAAAAAAGAGCCCACACCCTTACAGGCATGAGTCCTTTCAAATTTAACATTCTTGGTCTAACTATTAAGTCACTCATATTAATCCTTCCTTTCGTTTTATCTATTAACACATAATAGTATGTAAAAATAATAAACAAAAAGCATCAATATGGCTTAAACAGGCGCTTGTAGACTTCGACAGTGTTAAAAGTCTACATTACGAAGTTGTGTAGACTTCTCGTAGACTTGACAACATTCGCTGTAAGATTTTTCTTTTTAAGAATAATATTTAGGAAATAAAAAAAAGGACTTCCACATAAAATGGAAGTCCTAAAACCCGCTTAAATAGGGAGTTTTTTATTAGAATCTACCTGCCTTAGCAGCCTCTTCTACGGAAACGGAAAATCCTTTGTTTATGCGATATTTATGCGTAAATGTAGGAATAAAGTATAAATATACTGCTATTAACTACTGCTATCTGCTTTTATAAAAGCAAAAATAAAAGGGGTTGTATGCTGTAATATTAACCCCTTTTATCTCATTTTATTTGTTAATTAAATACTCCTGTAAATCATCCCTAGCACGTTTGAGATTCTCGATTCCGTTGCCAGTTATTTCGTGATTTATTATTACAAGTAAGCACTGAAGAATCATCCGATTAGATTCCTCATATTCTTTCAGTCTCTTGTTGTCATTGTCGAGGAGCCGTGTATGTTTTGATACTTCTGCTTTTAGATCATCATTAGGTTTACGTATTTCTTTAACGATTTTCCATATACCCCACACCGCAGCGATAAAACTACAAATATAAATAATCTGTTCGGACGTCACCGAAAAACTGGTTAATACCATTAGTAATTCTTACCTTTCTTAAAAACTCCACTATCTATGAAATTACCAAACGCCTGATGTAATCCGGTCGATGCTAACCCCATAACTGCACCGTATACGATTGATTCCACTGATAGTCCGCTTACTACGATGTTTAATATACCCCCTAAGCCTGCCAGAATTACAGGAATATCGTCATTTGGAATCTTCTTTAAAAAAGTCGCATGTTTGACAATATAACCTACCACCAGACAAGCGACTAAAACAACAAGTACAAAATGTTCAGTTAAGATTGTAAAATCCATAATAAGATCCTCCTTTTAAAAATTTATATTATTTATTTTGCATCATTCTTTGTTTTTTGAATTAATTGATACATACTGCATATCTGCTATCTGTTGCTGTAATTTTATTACATCTTCCTTTAACCGACTAATATCTTGGGATACCTGTCCGGGATTAATCTCATTATCCGCATTATAACTGTCAAGAAATTTACCCTCGTAATCGAGAGCATACATCATAACATCACCAAGAGTTACTTCGATAGAATTGGCGTTGTCTATCAATTTAGCATATATCTCTACAGTATCTCCGGCAGATAGTTTGAGTATATATGGTATTATTGTTGTCACGGTATACGATACTCCAGCGGTAACACTACGACAATACATCGCCAATCGAGATCCATTTATAAATGGTGCAATTTCAACACGGTTATTCGCGGTTCTAGGAGCAACGTGCGCACGTAACATGAATGCATACAACCCATTACGTTTTATGGTTATCTTAGTGTTACTATTCTTTGATATTAACGAGTTCAATTTGCTGGTTACCCCATCGGTAAAAGCATTTAATACAGAATGACTTGTTGACGCTATAAGATTCATAGTATTATCATACCAATGTCCTACTTCTCCTCCAAAACATTTGTTTACACTATTACCATTAATTTCGACATCCCCATTACGCTTAACAGCAAAAGCGTTAGATCGATAATTGTCTGATGTTCCATTACCAACAATAAACGAATATTCATTTGTCGTGTCGTCGATATTATATTGCCCAATGACTGTTTGGTTATCCCCTGATGCTTTTAATTTTCTACCTATTGCTGACGAGCAAACACCACTAACTGCATTGGAACTACCCAAAGCTATTCCGCACTCACCAATAACATTATTGTTTACTCCAATTGCTGACGATAACTGACCTTTAACGTCATTTCTATCGCCAAATACAAATTTTTTAACAGCATGAGTCCCATCGTCGTCAGTAAAAATATCATAGCCAAGATGGAACATCTCAACCTGGTTGTAATTGAATTTGATATTATTTTCATTAAATATAACTTTTCCATATAATTTTTTACCGATCTGAACAGAGTACTCATCTGCTGATGATGGCGATGAACCAAAGAATGTTACTGTTTTTCCGTCTCGTCCTATATCCATTATTGGTGAATCACCTTGAGATATGATTTCAGCTGTATTGCTTAATTCTACCGAATCAATAACTGCCACTCGGACCATATAAGATTCATTAGAATTAACAGTACCCGGGAGCATTTGAGGTGATGCCAAATTTGTTAGGTCTAATGTTTGAGGATTATTTTCATCATCAGTGACTATCCATCCAATTATTTTAGTTATATTATTGGCTTTTTCAGCAACTGTTGCTTGACATACTGGTTCATAATAAACGGATATCCTAGTGTTATCATCATTACGAACAGCTCTAATTTTGCATGCTGGTTTAACATATTTATATACTCGTTCAGTAAATGTTTTTGATGCTTTTCGACCTCTAGCATCGATAGTGTCTATAGAGAAATTAACATCTATATATTCATTAGTTTCATCATCAGGTACAGTATACGTTGAAAATGGCTGCGTTATTTCTGCATATCCACTTCCCTGACTAACATTCATTTGATATGTTATACGACCATCACTTATTTTTACGGTCTGCATGGCTCCATCTACCCTAGCAACTTTAAATGATATACTTATCGTCGTATAAAGACTGATCGCTTTGTTATTATATATTTTTCCTGCTAAACTTGACCTAACGTAATCAATTTTCGGTGCTATAGAAGGGTCGAGAACTAGAGTATACGTATAATCACCGAAACCAAAAGTAGATGATCCATTTGGATATACATACACGTGCAATTCTCCTTTTACATTAAGTCCAAATAATGGTGTAAATGTACTACTTGGAATTCTCCATTTATAAGTATCAGCTGATTGTCCTGTTGCTATAGTATCTTCATATGTTTTACTATTACATGTAAATTTCCATTTTAACGTGTAGTTTGGCCCCATACCAGGAATTTCTATAGTATTCCCAGTATAAACCGTCATACCTGGTCTATAAGCCATAAAATCACCTCATTAAATAATATCAATTGTAAAGTTACCATTTTCTTTTGGCATCAATACCAAATTACCTACTCGTAAGTATTCGTGAATTTCGCCCCTGTTAATATTAAACTGTTTACCGGTTATCCACGCGGTTGCATCACTATCTGGAGTTATTTCGGTTTTAGTTGTTCCTTTAAATTGAATTGAATCGTTAGCAATTTTTAATTTAAGATCACTTCCTGATTCGCCTAAAATAATATCTCCATTTTGAAATGTGATATAATCTTGATGATTCACAGCATCAGCCTCATCAGTTTTAATTAACTTATCGAAGTTAAACTGCCAACTATTTACATTCTGTATCATTGTTGTAGACGAATCTATATAAGCATTTAAAGTATCCGAAATTATTGCTGTCTCGGTTTGTGAAGCCTTTAATGAAATCGCTGTTTTGTTGCTTTCGATTTCAGTATAAGCATTATCAATACGAGTCTCTATATCTTCTGGCGCTGGTGTCCAATCTGTAGCGATATTACCTCGTTCAAGTTTAACATTCTTAAATCTAGCAGTGAAACTTGCTTCGACATCAGGATTTGAATTATAAAATTGTATCGAAGAAGCCGTATCTACGTTTGGTGATGCTTGTTCTGGAATTGTCATCGTTACTTTGACATGATACCACTTATTTAACTCACAACCATTCACTCCAACGACAGGCAAATCATGCCGTGTTACTATTCGCCAATTTCCAGTTCCAGTCTGTCCAGATGGGGGACAAGTATATCGTTGACCAATCCAAAACTCATTTCTTGTTGTCCCAGCTGGGAAATTCCAAGCTGTATACATTATATCATAAGACCATGTAACTTGTTCGCCAACAGTATACTCTCTACACCCAAGTAAAAAGCCATCGGCAATATTAATGCTTGTATATGTTTTCTTTGATTTTAGAGTTATTTCTCCATATTCACCAGTTACAGTTGGAAAGTTTTTAAAAAAACCAGCTTTCTTATCGCCTTTACCGTTGAGAATTAAATTTCTACCACCAATATGCAAAGCGTTCATAGCCGTTTGCACATTATTTGCAGTCTTTGCAGCAGCGACGGCTTTGTTATAAGCTTCTTTAGCCGCTTCGTAACTTGATGATTTGGAGACTTCAGAATATTTCAGCTCGCCATCGCTCATAACAGTTTGATCAACAAAATATAATGTCATAGTAGAACCAGAAGTGTATGACGGCTCGGTCTTACTCCATTTTGAACTAATAGCAGCCCCATCCGCAGGTTTGGACGGAGCCGCTAAAGTTGAAGATTGAAGTAAATAATACCGGGTTACCTTATCAATATCTATGACTTTATACAATGTTACTTCAACTCTACATTTTATTACAGCCATAGATTAACACCCCCTTTATTATCCTTCAAGCTGGAAGTAATATGATCCGGTGTTTTCAATATCTGCTGCTGAAACAGTCAGAGTCTTAGCCGTAGCAATAGCTGTACTTGATCCGGTCTTATACCATTTAATAGACCCAAGATTATTTCCTACAACACCTGCATCAGAGATTGTCTGCTCAACAGACCCCTTCCAAACATGAGCAGTCATGACTGTAGAACCTGTGTTATTTTTGAAAATATAACCGTTAGAAAACGTAATAGCTCCACTTATAGCATCAGCTCCGGCTGCACCAGTTGATCCCTGTTTAGCTACACTATACTGAGGATCAGAATTTGTTCCGTTTGTATATGTGAATACTGTCTTTGTCCACAGATACTGACCGGCTGATACTGATGGTGGAGTAGGGTGCCATCCATCAGCTGGTGCTGAAGTGTTTGATGAAGATGCGGCATAAGTGATAGTTGCTTTAGAAATACCGTTACCAGTAGCACCAGGATTTCCTTTATCTCCCTGATGGCCTTTGATACTTCCTTCATAAACCCATTTAGCTGTTGCTGCATTACCTGCAACTGTACATTTATATGTATTACCGGTTGATGTATTGAGGTACATATCATTTATACGAGCATTTGCTACACCTGAACCAGAAAAGGCTGTAGCCGTAGTAGATGTTCCAGTAATACCAGTACCTGAATACCACTGAGATCCCTGGACACCTGTAGCACCAGTTGATCCCTGTTTAGCTACACTGTAACTTACTGATTTGCTATTGTCAGTGTATGTCGTGGTTACTCTTGTCCATAAATACTGACCTGGATTTACTGATGGAATTGTTTCTGACCATCCATTTTGCGGAATCGCTGTATTTGATTGTGATGCAACGTATTCTGAAACCGGTGTTCCTTTGATACCTTTGCCTGTGGCACCAGTCGGTCCCTGTTTAGCTACGGAGAATGTAAATTTCTTGTTCATTGTTACTTCACCATCTAATACAATAGGAATAGTAGCTTCACAAGTCGTTGAAATTGTCTGGGTTGTCTTAAAAGTAATCTTAACCTGAGAAGTTCCGTTATTCTCAACAGTAGCTGTAATACCGGTAGGGCATACAATATCTGCCTGAGCTACGGATACATTCTGGATTCTGTTAGATCCCTGCCAACCATAAGCCTCAGTAACACATGTATTATTAGCCCCAATACCACTCTGGCCACCGGTCCAGTTATATGTGTCGCTTGTTAACTGAGCGGAGTATCCATCAGTAATATCAATAATCGTTGCCTGTGCAGTAGCTTTAATAGCCATATTGTTTTCCTCCTTAAATTCAAAATTTGATTTTTGTTCAGTAGAAAGTTCATTTTGAAACATTATTTCGATGTTGTAATTATCATCAAAGTATACCTCCCTAATCTGTTATCAAATCGCATTCAAACGAAACTTGAGCATCTACATCATCTGGCGATAAGACAAACTTAAATCCATCGTCTCTAAATCGTGAATCTGAAGCTGATATAATCCCGTATTCTTCCTCGTCCAATCTAAGCCATCGCCATTGAAGATATGCATTCTCGCCAAAAACTTCTTTCATGGTTGCTGAGTCCGTTATTCTCTGCTTACCGTGATATATTGTGATATACATAGTCGTAGACACTTTATTATTCTTAAATGACCTTCCTTTGGTCGAGTTCATTGTCATCAATGTTGTTATCTCGTCTCGTACTTCATCGATATCAGATTTTGTAGCAACACTCTTTGATGAGATTTTAAGACTAGATGCCTCAATATTTAATTCTCCAGTTACCGTGTTAAAGTCAAACGATGAGTTCTTACCAATAAGTTTGAAACTACCGTCAGCATAAGCTTGTAATGGTGCTTCATCCTTGCCAGTAAGAGATCCATCTCCCATACCGATTCCAACTGTGGAAATATAAATACCACTATTGGGATCTTTGATTGACGTCTTACCGCTGTAAATAGCATTACCGTTCATATCAAAGCCAGCAATTTTAGCCTTAAAAGCGGATAAATCAGCAACATCAATTGAAGCAGCTTGAATCTTCTGTCCGTTTACATCAGCCTCAGATACACCGTTTGCTATATTGATAGCTTTAACAATTGAATCTTGTCCATCAGGCCCAGTGATTATCAGCCGATCAGTCTTAATCGTGCCGGCCGTGATGGTGTCGGCATTGATAGATTTAATTTTTGCAGCTTCAATGGTGGCATCCGCGATTTTAACATTTGTAATTGCACCGTCATGAATAGCCGCTTCACCTATAGAACCATCTTTAATAATTCCATTTTGAATCCAAGCGTTATTAACGTTAGCAAGATCAATGTCTGCTTTATTTGCAGTAAGATTTTTTATATGAGCATTCACAGCGTCAAGGTCAGTTATCTTTGCAGTAGTTACTTCAAGAGTATTAATACTTGCTTCATTAGCATCTAATCTACCAATAATTGTAGCATTTTCTGACGTAAGATTAGTTATGTTACCCTCGACAGCAGTAAATTTGGAAGCTGTTAGTTCTTTGAATGAACCGTAATCACCTTGAAGATTTCGTACTGTTTCATTCACAGTATTTAAGTTTTCAATAGTAGCGTACTTTAAATCTGCTTGATCTGCCGTTATTATTGTAGCCTTAAAGTTTTTTATGTCAGCATTCGTAGCTTCAAGTTTGCCTGCTATAGATATATTGTCTGCTTTAATAGCTGATATTTCAGCTTCGCTCGCAGTTATCTTATCTCTAATGACCGCGTTATCAGCAATTACAGTATCTACTTTATCTTCAACTTTTTTAACTGTTCCGCCATTTACTGCTGGGGAAGAAACGTTACCTACAACTGTTGCAGTATGCTTTAAAATGTTGACTAATACTCGTTCGCCCTCAGCGTATTCAACAGTTGTTATAATCGGAGTAAGAACTTCAGACCCGTCAAGTTTAACATACATTGATCCGCCTTGGCCGACAATTGTACCATATAATGGTCCATTGCTTTTAAGATTCGCCTTGCTATCAACACCAACAACATTCACAAATTTATCTATTAAATTATTAGACAGGGCCATGTAATATCACCCCTCCCATAATTGTTTAGTAAATACTGCAGTCTCTGTAACTTTACCGGCAGTGTCACATTCGATTGTCTGTTTTGTTACTTTTGCTTTAATATCGGTTATTCCAGCTCTTGAGTAATTCATACGAACACAATCCCCAACTCGGACACCGTTATATCCATGAGTATAAGTTATAGTATATTCTACTGATGATAATTTTTTTAACAACCTTTCAGCATATTCTTGTAACATTGCTGTGGTCGGAATACCTGAAATATCAGGATCGGTATCTCTGTATACAATTTCTCTACCTCTAGAAATTATTGATGTTGGACTATTCGGATCATCGTTAACTGCTTTAGCGTAATAATTAACACTATTATTTGTGCCTGTGTATATTACTTCAACTGTCGTAGGTACACCATATAAATCTTGTTCTAGGCTTATGTCAGAATATAATATTGAGCTATTGTCATCATTATATGGCCATACCGGTTGCAGTGAATCAAGTTCCTGAAATGGTAGAAATATAACTCTTGAGTATTCATCAAGCCCCAAATCATATTCTGCATTTGCTGCTAAATCTCGGATATATGTTAACCATGTATCGTCAGTGTTAGCTACGAAATCACAGTAAAGTTTGTTATCACTTGACGTTTTTACGACAGGACCACGCATATGAGTCCAACAAAGATTATATGCTGTGTCCATAATGTTCGTTTCTTTCATGACAGAATATCCTAATGGTGGCGGATTTTCTTTTAGTTCAAGCAATGGTGTATATGCATCCATTACAATTTTTTTAACTTTACCATCGTAATCAACTGACGGCGTTTGAACAAGAAATGTACCTAAAGAAAACTTTTCACGTATTCCATTTTGAATGGTTATTAAATATATACGCACATAGCACTCTCCAATAGACTCAGTAGCCTCAAATGAGGCGGATCCGAGAGTATCTGCAGAATCATCACGTTCTATTTTACTTTTGGTTATGATATTAATTTTAGATTTATCAGTCCAGCTTCCGGGATCTACTATGTAATATTCGTAAGTACGCTGCATACTTTTAGTCCAATCAGGCATATTACATACCTCCTTCCACTCTCGTAATATCTAATGTTACTGGTATTGTTAACTGACAATGATTTATGTTCATTGATACAGCGATAGACGCCCAATATCCAGTTCCTGATGGTTCTCTAACATACACGTCACCAGTATAAATAGCCAATCTGCGTAATGCATATAACGTTTCTTCATCGTCTTTTGGTATATCAACTTTCCATGATGACGATTCACCAAGTTGCGTTCCGTAATAGCTAACCGGCCTTTTTCTGCCAACATATTCTATTAATGATACGTCAATCGAATTTTTATCGGCAACATCAATATTATATTTAAGAACTGCTCGTGATCCAGTCCAATTATTTTCATCTGGAAACACGTCGGGTTCTTCTTCTGACGTTATTAAATTTTCCCATTTTTCATCCCATTGAATTATAACTGATGTTTCATCAATCGGATATGCCGGGATATCTTCAAAACTAACTGCACCGGTATTTTTTGAAATTGCTACAACCCTATATCTAGCATAATCCAAAGCCGGGTGCGGATCAGTAATATAAGTATTTTTTGTATTTTCAATACCTGTTGAGATCTCAATAAATTCGCCATTAGAATCTCTTCGATATAAATTTAACATAACGCCATCAACGATTGTTTCTTCTGGTTCCACCGTTGATGTATCTGGGTCATAATCAGCAGGAAGAGTGTACGCATAAGGTTTAATGATGCAAGAATATGTGCTATCATCATAAAATATTTCAGCATCTATATAGTATGACTCATCAACCCAATTAACATTAAAATGTATTTCTGATTTTGCGGTTAAACCCGAATTCATAGTTACAGTACCAATTATTGAATAGTCAATTCCATTTTCTAAATCGATATGATTAGCATTTAATTCAAGAAGTAAATCAGTACCTATATCAAAGTATTTAGAATATACTTCTTGATTAATTGACACTTGCTGGGTTTCTCCAACTTGATCTTCGTATTCGTAATCCATAAGAGACACGATAGAAATATGATATCCTATTGGAGCTTGATTTACTGGACCGGCAACACCTTTAATATATAATGGAAAATGTGAAACTGTTTCGATACCATTACCTTCTTTATCGGTTAATGATAATTCTAATGTCGGCGGAGCGTATACATCAATGACTCGTTCAACTGAGAAATCACTCCATTCGTCGATTACACCCTTTGTTCTAACTTTCCATTTGATTACTGCACCGTCACCTAACGTATCACTATCTAATACATAGGAATGTGTTTTTTCTTCTTCATCATCAGTTTCTCCATTACATGAATGAACAATCACTGGTGTTGAATAGATTGAACCATTCTTATAAATATAAATTTCAGATTCAGTTGCTTTTGAACCATCTTGAGAATTGTTAACCCAATATAATGTTATTTTATCAGTCGTCATAGCTTTTGATGTAGATGACCAAGTAGTCGGTGCCGACGGTTTTTTACCAACCTTGCAAGACTTTATCCCCGTCCAACCAGATTCACCCTGTGAATTCTTAGCTCTTACTCTGAAGAAATATTCTCCACCTTCATCAAGTCCGGAAATAATTGCAGTGGTTCCACTCTCTATTGATTTTGTGGAAACTCCATCTTGGTTGGTATTAAAATAATCTCTTTTAGAAGTATATTGCACATCGTACGAGGTAGCATTACTAACTGCAGTCCATTTAACTTCTATTTCAGTTGAAGAACAAGCCCGGCAACTGGTGATGTTTTTTGGTGCGGCTGGTATTGTTTCAACTTCAGATGAGAAATCAGACCAATCGCTATATAAATTTAACCGGTACGCCCTACATTGTACTTTGTATTTAGCTCCTGCCGAAATATTCCACGAATACGACGCCGATCGGTTTACAACATTTGCTCGATTTATAGCAAACGCCCAACTGATATTATTTTTAACAACCCTAAATTCGATTCCCGTTGGTTTATTATTTTGGTCATCTGATAAATTTTCACAAGACGCAGTAAGTCTAAATTTGTCTACAGTTACAGTTGGAGCCGAAGGTTTATCCGGCTCCGTATGTTTATTTAATACATATGACTTTTCAGACGACCAGCCTGATGTCCAATAAGCCACTTCTTTATTTTTTTTACCTTTTTTAACCTTGTGTTTATCAGCTACGGCTTTTACTTTAACTGATACTGTTTTAGCGTTATCAGGTATTGAATATGTTGACTGTTTATGCGTTTCTGTTGATTCGGAACCGACAAATTTTACTCCGTCACCAGTCGAATAATACCAAATAACTTTATATTCTTTTGTATGCTTCCTACCCCATTTCCAAGTACAAAACATAGTTTTAGAATCATTCTGTATACCCAGTTTATCTATTTTTGGTGCAGACATAGTTATCGCCTCCTTTCTATACGAGCTGCTCTAACAAGTGTACCTACTGCTTCAGATATTTCACTCCCATTATCGTATGTAATGCCATTAATACTATTATAAGTATTTCCAGTATTACCTATATCTTTTCTGAGTTTATTAATCGCAGATACTATGTCTTCAATATTTCCATTTTGATTATTTACATCCATTATGGATTTGATAGCTCTAATATCAGAATCAGGAGAAACAATAGGATTACCAAATAAACTTCCTATAAGTGATGCCTGATCTTTAACATCTGACAAATCAACTACTGGTCGTATTGTTGGAGTTGAGTCTATACCCATGTTCACCATTTCAGCAGCAGATGATATAGCTGTAGAAATAGATTGAGTTGCTACTTCCCCAATATTATGACCTGCTTTATAGACTTTCCTTGTCATAGATTGTGTACCTATAACAAGACCCTCGCCAAGCCATTTACCTGCTTTAATAGTGTCTTTTGATGGCGAGTTAGAATTCTGTCCGTCTTTTTCGCCTCTTACTGCGGCTCGTCCTAGTGCATAACCGGCAGCATACGCTGCTGATACTTTAGAATTTATACCTATGATCAAACCAGATCCAAGATAAGCTCCATTTGTATGCATCGTTCCATAACCTGTTTTTGAGGCAGATGCTGCTGATGTAGCAAGTGCTTTGGCTGCGGCAACAGCCCCACTTCGTTTAGCTGTAATACCTCTTATAAAGTTAGTGGCTAACTGATTACCTGATGCTGTAAATGATGACGCTTTACTTGTGACGGTTTTCTGCATAGAACTAACCATGCTCGTGGCTGCCGATGTAACTGAGCTCGAGTTCGATTTGATTCCACTGGATAAAGCCTTGGTAAGACTTGTTCCAGCACTGGTGATTTTACTTGTTCCCTTACTGAATGCCGAAGCAACCTGACTAACATTAGTCTTACCTAATTCTGAAATCGCAGATTTGAACTTACTAACTCCACTCGTGTCAAGACCAACAAGACTAGAAATAAAGTTCTTAAGTCGGTTGGCTGCTGTAATTGAGCTAGATACAGTAGACGTATTCAGATCCGATACTGAATCTCCATATGATTGTATAGCTTCACCAAGATCATTTATTTCAAACTTGCTTATATTACTGCTGTCGAATTTGGATAATTCGCTTACAAATTTTTTAATTCGATTTGCTATATCAACTGATTTAGAAATCTTTCCGATATCAACATCGGCAACAGTAGCTCCGAAGTTTTTCATAGAATCACCAAAAGATGAAAGCTTAGATCCGAATTGTTTAAGATCCATCTTCCCATCAAACCAATGGTCTTCAGGTAATGCCTTCTGTAAAGCAGACAACATCTTACCGGCATTGACCGCATTTTCTACTGCCGATAAATCCACAGCATTTTCCCCGGATATAGCTTTACATGCAGATACTAACTGAGATGCAAATCCAGCGATTTGTGTACCAAAATCACCGAGATTCTTATTTCCGGTTATAGCTTGGAGTAACCCATGTGCTGGTTCTACTGTGGATTGTAACTTTGTGAATACCAATCCGACTTTAGATATAGATTCAAGATTTGTTAAATTATCTGTTGAGATATCTGATACTGATGATAAGGCTTCTTTTATGCTATTTACAAATGCTGAAATCTGGTTACCAAAATCACCGAGATTCTTATTCCCGGTTATAGCTTGGAGTAGCCCATGTGCTGGTTCTACTGTAGATTGTAACTTAGCAAAAATGTCACCTACGTTTGCAATCTTTTCTATAGCAGTCGTATCTACCCCGCCTGACTCGTTGAGTTTGGTGGATATATCTACTAAAGAGCCAACAAGAATTGTTACATTCTCAGCAAATTGTTTCATCGGATCTTCGCCGAAATTCAAGAATTTTGAGATACCATTAAGGATACCAGCTGCACTTATTTCAGTAATAACGTCTGCTAAAACTTTAACTCCATCAAAAGCTGATTTATCAATTCCACTGAAAGTATTTACAAATGTTTTAAGATTGTCAGCAATCTCCGGTAATCCCGACGTAGTGCCCGAAGCAAAACCACCAACGATATTTCCAAAGAATGAACCCAAACCATATCCCAGTTTTTCAAGGATTTGGATACCACCGTCAAGGAATTTCTGAGCTCCAGGTATTAAATTAACAAGACTTGCTACCCCAACTAAAATTGCGGCGGCGGCTCCAACTGTGAGCATTAACTGAGCTGCTCCTGTGGCGGCTGGACCGGCTATCGTGCCTATAGAGCCAAGGATAGCACATGACGTAGATAACGCTATGAGTAACATAGATAATGCTTCTGCGGTTTCTAAATCGGTATTCAAATCATACTTATTAAGTAGTCCAAGAATTACGCCAGCAACACCCATGATAAGCGTTAATGCTGAAATTCCTACTAAAGCAGATTTACTTACTGACGAAATCGTGCTGAGTATCTTAGTTGTTGCCGCTAAACTCAACAATACTCCTGATAATGTAGCCGCATTCGTAGATGATGCATTAAGATCGTACTTATTAAGTAATCCAAGAATTACGCCGATAGCTCCCATGACTACGGTTAAAACAGCCATAGTTTTGACTGCATCTGTGCTTACATTCTCAACTTTACTAATGATAGCTAATGCCGTAGCCATAGACAATAGCATCACAGATAATGCTACAGATGATGAAATTGTAGCTTCTATCGGTAAGCTTGCCAACATATAACAAATACCAGCTAAAGCCGCAATTACACCTACCATAACCACTAATGATTTTGTGGAGCCAGTAACTAACGGTGTTGATTTAGACATTATTGCAAACATCCCCATCAATGTGGAAAGACATATTGTAGCACCGGCAAGTTTTTTTGTATCAAGAAAAGATAATAAAGCAACAGCACCTGCCATTACAGCAATAGCTGACGACATGACTATAAGATTTTTCATACAGTCACTTGCACCACGGGTAGCCCATATCATAGCAGTAAGCATTGCAGACAATAAGCCGACAACAACTAATCCTTTAGCTAGGCTGGCTACGTCAATCATACTCATAAGAACGCAAACACCAGCCATAATACCAATTGCTACCGACATACCCATTAATGTCCCTGCCATTTTCCCAGCATCTGGTCCGGCATTTTTAACAGCTTTGATCATAGCTACCATTAATGCCCCAAAAGCCACTACGGCAGCAGTTCCTTTTGCTATTTCACTGGCAGAAAGCATACCGACCAGTTTCATCACGCCAACCATAAGTGCCATAGATATAGAAACAGATAAGAGAAGACCTCCGACTTTTGCAATGGAACTTCCTGAATCCATTTTGACGGTTTTTATAAGTGCTTTTACAAACAGCATAAACGCAGCTGCAAAGGTTGCCCCTTTTATAATCTCTTCCGGTGATAATTTACCGACCAGTTTAACGACTCCAACCATGAGCGTCATAGCTAAAGCCATTTTAACCATCATTCCGCCCAATTTATCAACACTTTTACCACCAATAGTCGTGACTTTGGTTAGGGCTGTTACAAAAGCCACAAAACCTACAGCAAATGCAACACCTTTTTTCATCTCTTCAGAAGAAAGCATACCGACTAATTTAACTACCAGTGTCATAAGAAGCATAGCCGTAGCCATTCTTTTAATCATTTTTCCAGCTTTATCTATATTCTGAGCTGATTTGCCTTTTACGAATGTTCCGAATGTTGCGAAGACAATTGCTATAGCTGCAACAACACCGGCTAGCCCTTGAAAACCTTGTTTCATTTCATCCGGATTCATTCCGCCCAACATTTTGGCAGTTGTGGCTATGAGTAATATACCCATTCCAATACTGATTAAAGATGTTTTTAACCCTTTAACACTAAAACCTCTATTGCTCTTTTCTAAAGCAATTTCTGAGCTAGCAAATTTATTCATTGCCACAGCAAGACCAACAAGTATCACTGCAAGTATTCCTATAACTGAAACACCCTTAGTTAATTGCTCAACATCAAGCTGTGCCAATACATAAACAGCCGCTGCGAGAATAGCTATGGATATAGCCATATCTTTTAAAGCGCTTGCTTTCATCTGCCAAGCCTTAGCATTGATGACTTTAGAAAAACTCTTAATTACTTTGGATGTATTTTTTAGAATTCTCTGAATATTTTTTGTAGAAGCTTCAATCACTCCGCTTGCTGATTCCAATACAGAACCGAGACCTTCAAACGGACTTGCAAATTTATCGAGAATATCGCCTATTCGTTTTATAACTAACCCGAGCCCTACTGTGGAAGCTACGACGAATACTTTATCCCAATCTACATCGTTTACTGTCTCATAAAGCTTAGAAGCTATTATTTTTGAAATATCAATAATTTTTCCAAGACCGTCTTTAATGCCGTTAACAAGACCTTGAATGACATTTAATCCTATCTCATACATTTTCGTGGATGGGGAATGAATTCCGAGAACGCCTTTAATGGCGTCGAGAATACCTTTACCTATTTCAATAAGAATACTAGGAATTGTATGTACCCCGTCTTTCAATCCATTCTTTAATCCTTCTAAAATATTGTTACCCACTTCTGTCAGGTCAATATTTTCTATCTCCTTAAAGAATTTTTGAACTTGTGGTAATTCGCTGATTGTATCGATTAACTTTTCAAATAAACTAACCACCATTTTGACGCCAGAAGCTAATACTTTGAAACTACTGGTAATCAAATTGTTGCTAAATAAAAAGTCCCTGATAGATGTTATAAAATCACCAGCAATAGCTGTAACATCTAACAAACTAAGTCCGAATATATTTAGAACCGCAGAGATGCCCTTAAGTGCTAATTTTAAACCGCCTCCGGTTATTGTTGTGATTATATCGAGTAGAGCGAATACTCCTTTGAATGTCCTTTTGAGCTTGTCAGCTGTCTCATCGGTCATAATTAAAGAACGTGTGAACTTATGAAACGCTGCAATTATGTTGAATAAATCATCAGCACTCATCGGATCAATGACTTCTTGCCATCCATCTCCAATAGCTTTGAAAACTTTAACAATGCTTTGTCCTATGTTCTTGAATGAGTTTATTAATAATAATCGTCCATTAAGTTTGTCTATATTAAGTATAAATTCGTCTATGGGAATACCAAGTTTTTTTGCGGTTTCTTTAAGCTCATTTATCGAAGCTATCTGTTTGTCAGTATACCCTTTCGATTTTAATTGAGCCTCAGACAATTGGGTAAGGTTCAGAATTTGCATTTTTTGAGCCCTTGTAAGATTGTCTGTTTCTTTAGACTCTTCTTTTGTTTTTGTAGTTACTTTGTTTTTTATTCCAAGTATCTTATCTTGAGAAGCAATCTGTTCTTTAGTGTAACGAAAACTATTGCCGAGAGTTTCGTTAACTTTATTCTGCACTCGATAATAATTCTGTCCGGCTTTGGTTAAAGCCTTGAAACGATCTTCTCCATTACCGAATTTACCAAGTATTACTTTATCTACGACATTTCCTAATTTTGAAACTGTATCGACCGATTTCTTAATAGTCTCGGAAGTCTTTTTAACTGGTTCAATCACTTTGGAAATCTTTTCGGAAAGACTTGTAAAATTTTTACCCAATGCACTACTAACTAATTTGTTTCGGGCTTCGGACGTTTTATTCACAAATCCACTAATAACATCTGAAATGCTAGTCCATAGTTCTTTAGCCTCTTCAAAATCACCAATTACAATACGCCAAGTCTCCGTCCAGCCAGAACCGAGAGCTTCTTTTGTGGTGTCTATTAATTGCGAAAAAGTCTTAACTTTGGTGGCTGCTTCCCCTGCTGTTTTAGCCATATCGGCCATCTGCTTGGCTTCTTCTTTTGAATACCCCTGACTTATAAATTTCTTAACCGCAGCCTCATATTCTTCTTGAGTGTCTGCGGCTGTAGCAAACTGGTCGAGTGTTTGTGTAAGAACTTCAGTTGTAAGCCATCCAGTTTGTAAAGATTCTCTGAATGACCCCTTAGCAGAAATAGCAGCTTTAGCGCCTGTCTGCAAATGTTCCGAAGTTCGAATAAGAGCATCCTGAAATACTTGACCGCCCATACCAGCATTCACAACTGAGTTCCAATCCATAAGTTTTACAGTACCAGCAGCTATTGCCTGCGAAAGCTGATACATTGCAGTAGAGGCCTGTTGTGAATTTGAACCTGAAACTGCTGCCAGGTTAGCAATACCCTGAATAGACGACACCGAAGTTTTTAATTTAACTCCTGCGGCAGTAAAGGTACCAATATTTCTAGTCATTTCTGTAAAGTTATATATGGTTTTGTCGGCGTATGTGTTTAATTCATCAAGTGCCGCATTTACCATTTTGACGTTTGTACCTTCTTTTTGGGTATTGGCTAAAATTGTCTGAACAGCATTAATCTGAGTCTCATATTCAGCGAGACCATCTTTAACCGGATCAATTGTTAAAGCTGAAACCATCCTCTTGCCAGCATTTACAGCAGAATTGGTGATATTTACTAATGCTGTTGTTCCCATGACTTGTAATGCTGAGAATTTAGCAGTTACGGATTCGACGCCACGGCTAAGTCCATTCATATCAAGATGTTTAGACGCTTTATCAATGTTATCTAGCCCTTTGGCGGCACCAGATAGATTTAACTTTTGCTTTAATTTATCAAGTGTTGACATACTGGTCTGAACATTACTCTCAAATTGTTTGTTGTCAAACCGCATCTCAACGACTCTGCTATCAACAGTCGTACTCATATCTTAGTAACCTCCTTCCAAGCTTCATCAGCAATTCTATCGAAAACTGGTTGAATGGCAGGATTGATATAATCTCGACCCTGAACCCATCCACCAGTTCCAGTTCCATGCCCATACTGCAAAATAACTGCAATAGGAACACCTTTATTTATGTTTGAATTTTTATATACTATGGAAACTGAGTTTCCCTTACGTTCTATTTCATAAGTCCACGAACTGGCGGTTAAGCCAGTTTCTGTCGGCGTAGCAGATGCAAGGACGGCCACTCCTTCTCGGCCGTACTTGTCTAACACATCGAGTTTTGCAGCTTCTTTAAGTCTCTCTAAATATCGAGAAGCCTTAGAGAAATCGCCCTTTTGTCTAAACGTTATCAAACTGCTACCTCCTACTTTGGAGTCCATTTATTCAAACTATCAGGCTTGATAAGTAGACCTTTCTTTGCAAGTGTGAATAACGCGTTTTTAACTTCAGCACTATCAGCATTGATAGCTGCGATTTTACCTAAGTTATTGCTACCTGCACCAATCTCTCTGTTATGCAAGAATTCTGTAATAGATTTAACATCGTCATTCTTTAACGTGCTAAAGTATTTAACACCAGCAACTCTATCTTTTGTGTAGTCTTTTTTTACTGTCTTCTTTTCTTCAGTTTTTACAGGTGTTAGGAACAATTTTTGTTCTGCAACTCTACGACGAGTAAGTCCGCGATAAACTTTACCTCCGGCTTTGTTGTACTTTAGCATAGCTGTTGAAATTTCTTTTCTGCTTCGAGTTCCATTATTGGTCAGTTGTTTAATGCTGCCGATGTTATAAGCAAATGAAACTAAAGCATCTATTTCGTTCTGATTCCACTTATATGTATCGTTATACTTCATCACGAGAGGAAGATACTTCTGGTTCAACGATTTAGTAAGCCATGATTCTGCTGTGGCCTGAGAAATCGTAAGTCCAGATTTGATAGTTGTTTTGGTAATACTCTTATCAGAATTTGTAATACCATATCCGATAGTCAATACTCCGACTTCGTCTTTATATGCTTTCAATTTACAACCTTCAAACTCTTTAACTAGGTTAATACATTTTTTACCAACTGTAGCCATATTTGTCACCCCTTACTGTGTAGTTGTTTTCTCCGAGCTGCATTTAATTCCGCATTTTGTCTAAGTATCGCTTCTCTGCTCATTTTTTTAGGAGGGGCATTTTTCAAGCCACACACTCTTATTAATGTCAGTAGTCTTTTTATATGCCATTTCTCAAACTCAACTGGAATATTATTAGCTATCATCCAATAATAAATTAGCTCTGAAGTGGTTTGTTCCCCGTTATTTTTATTTCCACTTACATTATTAAAAGTGGTGGCAGTCATAGAGTCATTCATATACTCCCGAATTTCTACAATATTCGATTGAGTTAATCTATTGTATACTTCCGGGTTAACATTCTTATCCAATGTCATACATTTGATATAATCTATTGTTTCGTCAATGGTTAACTCCTTATCTGTTAAAAAAGGCTTATGCCATTTTGACTCCCACTTAGAAAGAGCGATGAGTGAATGCTCCAAGTGTAACACCTGCTCTTTCTCAACGGTTTTATAAACGAATTCTTCATTAACTTCATCCCATTGTTCTGATTCGTTTGCCGGTATTGTTATAGTAAGCATCACTCATCCTCCATTATTTTCATTCTAATTAGTAACTGATGTTATACCCTGTTTTGCCGCTTCAGCAGCAATTTCAGCTGGAATAATACCATTTACAAATTCAGCAGCTTTTTCAGCATCCGTAGCTAATTCCATAAATAATTCGGAATAAGCTTCTGTCTGGGAAAAGGCTGTTGAAAGTTCGTCTGATTTCATAAATCTCTTACCGTCTGGAGATTTCTCGCCATATGCCTTAAGTATAAGGTCTTTAAAAATCTTAATGATGGACGGTGTATCCTGAGCTGCTACAATGCTCTTAACCATCTCGGTGTATCCTCCGGAGGTACTCATTTCCATCTCCATAAGTTCTGCCTGATTAAGATTAAAATAAAATGTTTCAGTTCGGTCAGTTCCGTTGTAGTCTTTATAAGTGATTTCTTTTCTTAACATGTTTTTTTCTCCTTTCATTCCCAAAAAAATATAAAAAAAAAGACCCCATCCGATATAGATAGGGTCTAAATAATATTCTTTATGCTGCGGCTGCTGCTTCGATAATTGATTTAATTTCATCTGGTAACGGAAGGCGTGCGTCAGCTGTTTCACTACCGTATAAGACGTCTTCGATGGCTTTCATCTTAGTTGCACCAAGTTTAATGGAGTCAAGAGTAAGAGATGCTGTTGGTTTGAATCCAGTTACATTAACAGGCGTTGTTGATACTTCCCAAGAGAAAGTAATAGCTTCTGGCGAATCATTTACCGTAGCATATGCTTTCTCGGATGGAGCAGCAAGACAACCGTATACGATATGAAGCTTGTAACCATATTCATTTCCTTTAACATCGTTACCAATCGAAGTTCTGTAACTAAGACCAAATAGCTTACGATCCTGCTGACTGATGGTAACACCCTCAACAAGAGATCCAGAACCGTCGCATTCTGCAAATTCTTCTGGATATGTATAAGCTTCAACAGTGGCTTTGAATTCCTCTGTAGAAACAAGATTCAAATACTTAACATCATCAGCATATAATGGAGTAGGTTCTGCTCCCTCTGGAGATTCAGTCACGGCAGTAAGCCCGTTCCAAGCTACTCCTTTTGGATATGCACCGGTATCGTCCTGTGGATAAAAAACACCCTGCTTTACACCGGTTTCGTATAATCTTTTACCGGCATCATCCCACGTTAATCTTTTAGTAGACATTTATTATTCCTCCTTAAAAATATAAAATAAATGTATCGTGATTGAGATTGTCAGTCACATAATGTCTGTCATAAGAGCAATACGGTAAATTTAACAATCTATCAAGAACTGGATCGTCGGGTTTCTTGGATATGACTGTTATATCATATCTATTGATTTTGGAATATTTAGCATCATTTGCATTAATAGTCCTAATATTACTTTTGGAGTATACAATAGCAGGATACTCCATTTTGACGGATTCAGGATACTGGTAATAAACCTGTCTACTACCAAGCAACTCCTCCAGCTTACTCTGAAGTTCAAGCCGTGTTTCCATTGTAGACACCCCCTATTGTAAGAATCAATTTAGGATACCGAACTTCGACTTCGGTAATCTTCCATTTAGCACCCATTATTTCAGCGTATGCCATGTGCGAACAATTCTCTCTAGCAAATGGATCGGCTATAATACTGATTACATTTGCAAGATTAATATTATCGTTAACATTACCCGACGATTGACGTTTGCGTTTATCGCTAATTAAATCGCCATAGTAATTTTTCTCAATAATAGTATCTTCCCACACACCAGGGTCTGTTTCGCCTGTTACAGCATAGCCGATTTTACCAAACCATTTGCTCATAATATTTCACCTAGGCAGATTTAGCTGTGGCGAGATCAGCCTGTGTAGCTGTGGTTCCGTTAGTCTTAACATATGTAACTGTGGCAATATTGCTTACAACTTTGAAGCTGATAGGTTTATACATTACTCCTGCATCAACAATAATTAGCCCCCTAACAAACAGGTCTTCCAGAACATCAGCTGAAACCTTGGTTTTGAAACCTTCTTCCAAGTATGCATAACCGTCAGATTTTACATAAACCTTGGTTGCTGCTTCGTACATTGTGTCATCATGATGAAAAATTCTATCCATAATAAATCCCTCCTAATATTCGTATATTACGCTACGGGTTCTTCGAGAGCGATAGCAGAGTAAAGTTTGATAAGAGAACCAGATAAACGTGTCTCGAGCATATATTTATATCTGTTGAAGTCCATATCGAAATCCTCAAACTTAGTAACTTCCCCACCCTTTGTAGAACCAAACTGATAGTCAGCGAGGTTTACAAACAAACCGAGCATCTTATGTTTCTTACCAGTGCTGTCTTCTCTATGAAGTCCTTCGAACTGCTCTACAGTGTGGATTTCACCAACGTTAAGAGCTGCTGCAAGATCTGACTTGGAGTCATAGATTCTACGACCATTCAAATCACGAGCTAATAACATAACGTTTAACAGATGTGGCGTACAGTAAAGATCCGGTGTTCCAGAACCTTTGAATTTCTCACGAGAGTATAAAGCCGCCTCAATCATAGCTTCAGCCTTGATATAATTCTCGCTGAAATTTGCTCCAGTATTTGTTCCCTGGAGTTTAGTCTTCGCTGCTTCAAAGTCTACATCCTGATGAATACAATATAATTCGTCATCATGCCAAATGGAACGGATATGATCTTCGTGAATCTTATCAGGGTCTCCTTCTTCACGACCATCACCGACTAAAGCCGCCATAGCAAGAGTCTCATTAAGAATATGGCGCATGAGATTCCACTGATATGCCACTACATCGAAATCAGTGATATCAATAATGTCATCACGATGCATATCGTCCTTAATGTAGATAGTCTGAGGATCAGTTGTTCTTCCAATCATCTTGATATCTTCCATGTTCTGTTTGTAGTTACCTTTTTTCTGGTAACCTTTAGCTTTCAGCTCAGCAATTCGAGCATCTGCCTGTCTTGTACGAATACGGCTGTATGGAGATTTATGAATCTTAGAAATTGCTGCCGCAATCCAGCTCTGGTCTCTTTCCAGTGTCTCAGGTTCGCCTTTCTTAAGCAGCTCGTACTCTGGGAATAATTTCTCAGTATCAGCATCAGTGAATACACCGTGCGCGAGAGTATCACCAAAGTTCTCCTCAGCATAAATTTCCATAGCTGTTTTTAGACTACCTACACCACTCTGTTTAGCTAAAGAAATAATAGCTTCCTCATCGGAGTGGCTAAGTACATTTGGCTGCTGCATTTCTTCTTTATCGAATACGTTATGCTTCATTCCATCTTCCTCCTCATCATCATTACTATCGTCATCAGATACGCCATTCTCTTCAAGAGCCTGGCCGACCATTGCATACATGGCCTCTTGCTGTTCTTCGGTCATACTATCAATAACTTCCTGTATTGTTTTTTTAGATCCAGAATTTTCAGGTGCTTTATTATCGTCTCCCATATCCGGTTCTCCTTTCTTTTCTTTAGGCTCATCAGAGTGATAGAGCATGATGTTCTCATCATAAGAAGCATACATAGTATCCTCTTCACCTTCACTGTGAGCCATTACAAAGTCTACATATGCTCCAGGATTAGCTCCGGATAATACAAGACTAAGTTCTCTAATATTCCCATGCATTACATCAGAACCAATCTGTTTAAGCTGGTTAGCCCAAATAGACAAGGATCTAATATCCCCGTTCTGGAGTAATTTCTTAGCATGTTGCCCCTGTTCAGTATCATTAAACTTACCATATGCATAAACGCCGTCATCACGGTTTTCAAGCATGGCATGACCTAATACAGCATTCGGGTCATTATGTTCATGATTCCAAACTAATGGGACTTTGCATCCATCATTATCTTTGAATGCGTCTCTGCGGATTGTTCTTCCATCACTACACTTTAAATCGTTTCGTGTAGCCCATCCGCCAAAGTCATAACTACCCATTTTGAATTTCTCCTCCTTCTTCAGAATCTTCAGTCATTTCATCATAAGGCAGCATAGTTTGGTCAGGCTGACTTATATTACTGTTTGTAAGTTCATCTGCCTTAGGATCATCAGATGGTTTCATTCCGATTACCTGCCTTATCTCGTTGGATGTCATAATCTCATTTCGAGTAAACTTATCAGCGATTTCAGCTATTTCATTAACTGGAACAAGCTTGAATGGGTTTGTGAAATAGGAGATCGACTGTCCCTGTGACCGAGCTGTTTTAGTGAGAAACTTTCGTTTCATTTCGTTCACAATTGCTGACAGAATAGGCTCAACTGTCCTATTATTATAGTTCAGCATAGTTTTTTCATCGGCGGTTCCATTGAGAACCTCTTGCGTAATACCTAACTGGCTATACACCATATTAGTTAAGTATTCTATTTGCTTTAGAAGATTGTTTTCGAGTGATCGATTTAACTGGGTTATCTTCTCAGTACCATCAGCATAAGCTATTCCATACTTAGAACCAGCTAACTGTTCTTCGAGATCCTGTCGTCGTCGATTAGCCTGCTCACGCCTTGCTTCTGTTTTAACAACATAAGGTAACTGTATAATTAAGTCCAACTTACCGGATGCCGTTTGTTCATCTGTCACATCCAGTAAAGCCAGCTTTCTTTTTAACCTTTGCATGGTTGAGTTATGCTCATTTACAACTGCATATAATGGATTCTCAATAATGCCAACTTGTTTCTTTGGTAGAAGAATATCTTCTTTCTCGCCAGTCTTATCGTTATACACTCGAACTCTTACGTGTTCTGGATACCAATCTAAAATCTTTCCAGTTCGCATAGACAATATGTCATAAGAACTTGTGATCTTTGGATTGATTGTGGTGTCTACTGGTACTATAGCAACGCAGCCCTCATCAAGCATAGACATAACTACATCCTGAATAAATGCTCGTCCAGTCTGATCGATGTTAGCCTCTGTACTAAGACACTCATTAAGATTTGACTTAATATCTTCTATGTATCTATTGTTTTCGTCGAGTCTGCAATGTTTGATGTCTATTCCAGCGACATCGAGAGCAATACGGTTAAATATTGAAGTTATGATAGACCGTTCATTCCCTCGAGAAAGTCTGGGTCTATCTGGTCTGCTAGAATAACTCGATCCTTTAGGTATAAAAGTTGGATCTTTATTCATAAAAGCATTAAAGGCGTGTTTCAGCCTTGTTCCAATATTAATTCCCATTTTGATTTTCTCCTTTTATGGTTAAGCGACAGAGAGCTACTCGCCGTCACCTCTCGGTTTTCACTCTATAGATTTGCCGCTTTTAAGCTAATCTTCTTTTTACATAATTCTTTCCCGAATCTTTATGTTTTTTACTCATTTGAGAAATATTCTTACCTTTAAACGTCTTATCCATCTGTTTAGCCCACTTCTGAGCTTTACGCTGAGCACGAATGTAATCAGTTTGAGCTTTACCCGCTTTCATATCGCGACGTTCAGATTTATCTTTGTACTTGTTGGCTTTGAACTGAGCTCTATCAGCCTTAACCTGAAGCTTAGCCGCTTTCTTCTGATTCGGAATAAATCCGTATTTCTTCTTATCAGCTTTACGCTGGTATTTATCAGCCGTGGCCTGTAACTTTTTGTACTTGGCAGACACTCCAGTATTAGCTTTAACTGTGGCTTTCTGAGCTTTAGCTTTTGCAACTTCCACTCGTTTGTCAAGCTTATTTCTTTTAGCCACAGCTTTACCGTATGACTGGGCAACTCTACCTCTATGTACCCCCCATTTCATACCGAGAACACCATAATGCATTAATTCGTTATCATTCATCATTAATCGTCACCTCTATTCGAGCTCTACGCCTTCAACCTCAGCTCTAACTTCTAAACAGCGGATATACTCACCCATATATCGCTTCTGCTCAAGAAGTAATGCTTTAGTGCATTTTGGAGTGAAGTCGAGTGTTCCGGCATCCATCTTAACGAGCATCTTTCGTAATTTTTCATAACGAATCTTTACCTGAAGATACTCGGCTTTTAATCTCTCTTTATAATTGTCACTATTCATGAGATCAATGGTTTCTTTTAATTCCATGTTAGCCTCCTTACTCAAAAGCTTCTCTATTAATCTTGAAGGCGACATAAGCATCCATCATAGCTGCGACAGCATCTATCTTATGGTCATATCGATTCTTCAAAAGTTTTCGGTTTCCATTTGTATCTTCAAGGGTGATACAGTTACCCATGGTAAATGTCATTAAGTCTTCATCGAATAGAAGCATTCTCTCTTCGGCAAGTTTCTTCAACTCACCAAGAGGAACAGACTCAGTCTTAGCTCCTTGAATTACTTTAACAATTCCGAATGGACCATTCTCTCGTTCCCATCGCTCAACAAACTCTCGAGCATTGTATGGGTCATAACCAAAGCATCGAACATCGTATTCTCTTTCGGCGATATGATTATCTAAGTCTTCATAAACGTCCATCATATCCAAAACCGTTTTAGGCATAACTATTAAGCTACCTTCTTTCATAAACTCGTCATACTTGATTCTCATAGCAGACGGCAATTTCATAAGTGTTAACTCTGTTATGTAATTTCGAGTCTTGATTCCAAATGATCCATCTCGTAATGGGAACATAAATGTGAAAGCACAGAAGTCATCACCCTGCGATAAATCGACCCCAAGAGCACAAGACATCTGCCAGTATTCTTTCTTTCTATGAGGGAGCGTTTCTTCGTAAGTGAAGAAGTATGTATAACCCTCCATAGGTATACCGAATCGTTTTGCAAGGATATCGTTCCTTGCTGCTGGGTTCTTTTCTGCTCTTTCTACATCTAACTGATAAGTATCATATGTAACAGTCTTTCCGATGTTAGGATTTGCTTTGAGCCATGTTGCCGGATCGGATACTTCATCGATGGAATCAAGTTTGTACCAGAAGATAGAAGTATGAGGAGCATTGTACTCGCCCTTAAGTATCTTCATTAATTCCATTTTGATTGTGTCACCACTACCATTACGGACCGTACCCTCTGAGCTAATAGCGATAATCAGATAGTCGTCATTCTTACCGCCACTTTGTTCTTTTGCAGCACCCTGTTCAAGAGCGCCGATAACATCTTCTCGAATGTCTCCAGATAACCATTCATCGACAGTTGCAACTTTAACTCGTAAACCCTGAAGCTTATCAATTGACATCGGTCTGACTTCAAGAAGTGAACCTGTCAGAAAATTCTGAATTCCCTTCTTAGTCGAAGCCAGCTTAACACGATTTGCCTTAGATCCAGTCGTGTTCTGGATAGAACCTTCAGTTAAGAACTTATAGAGTGGGCCTCTCGACCTTGTGATCGCGGTTTTTATCGGGGACATAACTTCTTCAGCCTGGGCCATCGTCGGGGCCGTAGTAACCTGATGAGTTGTTGCTGTATCAACATTCAAGAAGTAATTCTGTATACAACTTGCGTACATTGATTTAGCAGCACCTCGAGCTACAATCAAATACTGTTTAGTAATCAATCGTTTCTTAAGTGTTTTGGTTACATAATGTCCACCATGCCCATCTGGATCTGGTTCATAGATACTTCGATCAACAAAGTAATACCAGCCAAATATTTGCTCGGCCCAAAGTTTGAATGAATCAAGTAGGTGTAAATCCTCACCATCGGTTAGAGTAAGCTCGTTTTCGCAATAATTAATAAAACCCTGAATTGCTTGGTCATCATACCAAACCCCAGGGTTATCAATTAAAGCATCTATTCGATTCATTTCCATTTCCATCTCTTCACAGACTGGAATTTCGCCTCTCATTACGGCTTCACGAAACATGCCGTAATACTTTGGCGTGGCAGTGTTTGATAAAGCCATGATTATTCACCTACTTCTTTTTCTTCTTTTTCACTGGCAACAGAGGATAATTTGGTCTTCTGTCAGAATTAACTTCTGTCCATTCAACATCGATTGGTTCATCGTTTCGCCCCGATCGAGTTTTCTGTTGACGTTTAGCTCTACTGGTACCCTCGCCTTCTACAGTACCAGACCAAGTTTCTGTTCGTTCAGTCTCATTAGAACTGTCATGTTTTTTCTTCTCGGCGTATTTTCCTTCTTTGAAATACTGCTGTCCTTTATCGACTTTTTGTCGATTTTCGTAATCTTTGGCTTCTTTCGCCAATCGTTCGGACTCACTAACTGTGTCCTTCAAACCCAATTTTTTTTCAAGATATTTATTAAGGGTTGGTTTTCCTACATCGTTCCATGCTGTTTTAGCAATTGTTCCGCCAAACTTCTGAACAAACGATTTCCCTTTAGAAATCTTCCGTGGACTCATCGCCGAAATTTGCCTCTGTAAATCCAGAACGTCTTTCTGTGTCTGGAGATAAGACTTCTGTGTCTGAAGTTTTTTTGTCTTCTCTTCTAAACTTTCATTTTGAGATTTTGATTCACTGTTGGAAGAACTTGATTTTTTAGTAGGACTCCGTCTAAGCTGTTTTCCAGTCAATTCAGTATACTGAGATTTCAGCTTAACCACTTTCTTGCGTCCAGCCGGAGTAAGACTTCCGTCTTTATTCTGATATCTTCTAATTCCCCATCTCTGACCTTTTATACCATGATGCATTAAAACATAATCATTCATTTTTTGTTCACCTCCTGTGCGTTAGATTCCGCTGCTGCATTGAGACGCCATTCGAATTCATTAATCATTCTATTAGTGCTTTCCATGACAACGGAACTTGAAGGTGGGTCAAAAAGTGTTCTAACTTTCAAATGAACATATGATTTTACAAGTTCAAGATTCTTTCCATCTGGGATAAATTCATTCCATGTATTAGACTTATCATTAATAATGAATCCTTCTGGGGGACCAACACCCAGCTGTGTGAGAATCATAAAAACAGAATTTATGTGGGTAATTATTTGAGCATCGAAATAATCATAATCTTCTGTGATTCCAAGTAGCAACTTAATTGACGTAAGTATACTTTCCACAGTAATACCTCCTTTCTTGTTAATCGTGACGCCATGGACAAGTATCATTTTTCGTCCTAATTGTCGGTTCAACAAATAATATACTTTCATCACCATAGTGAATAGCATCATGTGTAACTTTCATTGTTGTAATTAAATACTCTGGATTTAATAAAAAATCGCTTCTATTCAAAATATCTTCTTTTGTTATGGCGTTCATGTGATGAATTAAAACTCGTCCATGGATATCTCGACCTTCTATACCAAGATCACAACCGTTGTCTCTGAATATCACAAAGTCTCGAATAGCGAGCCATTCCTTAGATTTGTAGAATGCCTGATTAAGCCATCTATCAAATCCGAAAGTGTCAGCACCAACTTGTCCGGGTAGTTTAAGGTATCGGAATCGTTCTTTAAACGTTGGTATTTTGATTAATTCGCTGTATGTTTTAATACTCATCAGCATCACCTTGTCCTGCGTAATTTCTCATAGCTTTGATGGCTTCTTCATATAAACTTTTCATCTCTTCTCCAGATTCTATAGCTTCTGTTTTTGCTCTAAGAAGTTCATTCTCTTTCTCAAGTTTCTCTCGTTCAAGTCTTTCTCTTTCTGTACCGAGCTTTAAAAAATGTGTTATCACCTGAGAAGAAGCTGAACCGTCTAATAGTTGTCGTTCAGCTGCGTCCATAGCAAGAGCAATCATCTGATTCTCTCTAGCTTCCGGAGTCATTGCTGGTCTAATCTTACGAGTAGTACCAGTTTTTTTCACTTTAGCCATATTCACAACCTCCTCTCATGTATTATTTGTATAGTTTATGTGGTCTTCAGAAGGGTTTATAGGGTGAATGACCTACTTTTTAGGAGGCGAAAGGAGATAAACCGTATGACAAAAGTAACCAGAAAACTTAATAAACCATCAACTCAACCAAGTAATACCTATAAACCCCTCTGAACACCGCATAATATTATTTATAAATATTTGAAATGATATCCTCTATGGGTTCGCTGCCTACCCCTAAGACAATCATTTATATGTCTATTGTTTCCGTTAATTTCTTTAGCACATTCTTCGAGAGTCTTAAAAATTTCACCAGTTTCAACTATCATAAACGGTCTTCCATGTCTACCTGCTTTTGGATTTTTCTTACCTTGCATTCCGTATGATGGTCTAACTAAACCGTTATCCCAAGCATGTCTACAATTTTCTTTTTTAGTTACCCATTCAAGATTTGATGCATTATTATTGTGTTTATCTCCATCTTTATGATTTACTTCTGGTTTATTATAAGGATTTGGAACAAATTCCTCAGCAACGAGACGATGGACTCTAGCTTTTTTTCGTTTACCATTTCTATATAAATCAGTTGTAAGATAACCTTTTGTATCTTGCATTGAATGATCCTTGTTATTTCCTTTTCTTCTAACTCTACCCGTGTTAGATACTATATAATTCGGATTACCTCTTATGTTTTTCCATTCTTCCATATAAAAACCTCCAACTAATAATAAATATAAATGGAATCAACCTAGAATTTTTCCCGGATTGTGAAATATAAATTAACCTCCGCAGATTTTTCGAGGACCGGCGCGATGCATGGAGGGGGGTGTATTTTTCGAGACCCCCCCTATGTCTTTTTAGCTCTCTATGCTGGTGTCTTACTCTCTGTTGGTAAACGTTTTCCATTTCGCCAAACTTTTTTGTAAATATTTAAGAAATCGTTATCAATCACCGTATCGATAGCTCTTTCGTGTTCTTCATCTAACTCCTTTTCCGACATATCATCAGTAATCTGCTCAATCCTACCTAATATTGAACAAGTGTTGTAACCTTTTTCCACATCAAACAGAAACCATTGAGTGAACTGTTCAAATGGGTCAAAAGGATTATCGAATGTAGTTAATCTACAATCATTAGTCATTCAAATTCACTCCTTTTCTTTATGCTGCTTTAAGATACTTAGAAACAGTTGACGTAGAAACGCCAAGCTTATCTGCAATCTGTGCTATTGTATACGATGCGGACATCGCTTTGATTCGGTTCATTTTAGCTGTGGTAAGTGTCTTTGATTCTTTAGGCATCGCACGCTGTCTTAACGAATCCGGGTCACAATTATTAAGTATTCGTTTTAAAGTTGTCTCGCTAATAGCGCCTGATTGAATAGCTTCCCATTCTTTATCGTTAATGATAATATTTCTTTCTTTTCTTGCGATAGATCCAACTTCTTCACGATATTTAGTCAGGGCAACTTGCCCTGCTTTCTTAATATCTTTAGACTTTAATTTCTCTCCGGCATCCTCGGCTGCTTTCTTCTTAGCCGCGACAGTGGCCGCCGCCATTCTATTGGCAGTTCTTTCTCTAACAGTATTAAGCTCAGCCTTTCTAAGTTTTTCGGTAAGACTTTCTACTTCATTTTCGTATTTCCTCTTAGCATCTCTGTTATAGGCGATTTTTCCTGTATTCACCATTTCGGACCGTGCTTTATTACCCATTGCTTTCATACTATTGGCGTATTCGGCATATACAAGTTCCATAGGATGTTTACGCTCAGATACTAATGACATAGCATCATCAGTCTCTGCCATCTTAGTAGACTTCTGAGTCCGAGTCTTAACCACTTCTGTGGTTTCACCAGTACGTTTATTAACCTTAGTTATTGTATAATCAGCATCGTCGGCTTTTCTGTAAATCAAAGCTCCTTCTGGCCTTGATGGGTCATACCAATCCTTACCTTTCTGATTAATCTTAGGGGTTCCTTGTCGTTTAACTACATCTTTCTCCCCCGAACCACGAGACACAATAGTAGAAGCTCCACCTCTTGCTTTACCTTGGTATTTCTTCATAAGAGCTGATATATTGTTATCTTTTTCAGAAGCTTTGTAATCAAGCTTATGCTTCTCGGCATCAATTACAACCATCGAATGCTTAACAGCTCGGGCTATTTCGTGATCATCAGCTCCAAGCAATGTCATATCTGTGATAAGATTTGAGATTCGACCCATCTCAGTATCTGTCTTCTTCATAATCTGAACTTCGTTGCCGTTACGATAGTAATGTTCTTTTTTGTCCGGGCCAATTTTCATCACTGTTCCGTATTCTAACTTATTATCAAAGCCCTCCAATTCTTTTAATGGTGGTTTGTTAGCAACTTTTACTTTACCATTACCTGTAGGTATACACATTACAGTGTCGCCATCAAAATCAGCCCCAGATAATCGTTCTGCCACCTTACTATTAATTCCAATAGCATCAACAGAAGTCTTACCTATCATTTTAATACCTTCTCTATTTTTATTGTTTACTGTAACAATAGGTATTTCAAAGGTTCCACCATGAGGGTATCGGATGAGAGCAAGTTTAGTTCCATCTGCATAATTAGGAGCATATACTTCTCGATCGCTCATTGTTGTCATCGGTAATATTACATGGTATTTTTGTCCAGGTAATGCCGCCGCTTTCATATGCACAGCCGCTGAATCACACGACTGGGCAAATTTGTTTAGATAATACTTCTTAATGGTCGGGTTAGTAAGTGCCATAATCTCTGCAAACTCTTCTTCTTTGTTAGCCTTGGCTATACCGAGCTGCTTTTCAGCCATGGATTTCGTTTGCTTTGATAAGAACTGAGAAGGAAGTGCATCTTTCCATTCAGTCCAATCACCTTCGTCCGATCTTTTGTTGATGAGACCAAGTTTCTTTTTACCTGATTTATCGGTGTACCAATATTGTCCACCTTGGTCAGCGTCTTTAATGAGTGAGCCAAATGGGTTATCGGGGTCCGACTTAATATCTTTCAATACTTCCAGCTTAGATTTATCTTTGTGTTTATTAGTATTAAATATTACATCAACACCTGGCGGAAAATCCTTTGGATCGCCGTACACTGCCATACCTTTTATGTATTTCTTATTATCGACCATGATACGGACCTGAGAATATCGAGATTCACCAAGCGATAAATCAGGAACACCTGGACGAAGCTGAACAAGACCATCTCGTTCCACACCGCCGTCTTCAGCATATCTTATTTTCAATCGTTTAGAATCCATACTTTCTGGATAATGGAATTTCTTTTCGAAAGTTTTTCCATCGTCCCTCGAAATATAGTCTTTCACAGTATCGATTTTATCGAGTTGGTAAATATCTTTATGCTCTGTCCCCGGTTTGCATAATACTTTTTGTGTTGTCATTTGACCTTTATTTGTTACCTGGTCAAATCGACCACTATATACTTCATAGTGACCCTCTGCCTGAAGCATGAACAACGCTTGGTCCAATTTTTCTTTAGAGATACGAAGTTCTTTTTCCACGCCATTTCCGACATCAATCATACCGTGTCGGCTACTATCAACTCTTTCTTTAAGAAAATCAGCAGTATCTCTAGCCTGCTTCATTCGAGATTCGCGATCGGAATTAAGAAGCGATCTTACTGAGGATTCGTTGATACCCATTTTTCTACCAATCTCCGATACATTCATCCCCTCTTTTTCTTTAAGTCGCTTTGCAGTAGCTACGTCATCGGTTCTACGAGCATCTTTTGCGATTGCATACACTGTACGAAAATCAGTGGACGAATACCCAAAAGATTTTGCAATGGCATTGTCTCCTGTATATTTATTACCGGTTTTTGGGTCAGTGTATGTAAATCCTGATTTACGCATTTCTTCTACTCGACCAAGAAAATCTCTACTATGCTGATAAGGTTCATCTCCAGACCCCCAAGGATAGCGACCAGAACGGCGAGGCATACCATAATGTTCTAATACTTCTTTATCTGTTTCAGAACCACAACCAAAATATGATTCAATTTCTTCTGCTATATGGTTCATATGGTTATACCTCCTTACCTTCTGCTGATGCCAATAACTTATCAAGGTGAATAATTCTATCCATGATGTGTGTTATAGTATCTACTTCTGGATGATGAACTAATACTTCATCCTGTTTGTATAGCCTAAGTTCTGTATCGATTGAACCCGGTTTAATTTTGTACTCTAAACAAAATAGAGCAGCATACACTTCAAGCTGCTCTATATGGTCCTCTATTTTTCCGGTTTTCCCGGTTTTTAAATCATGTATTCTTAACATGTTGTTTCTGAAAGATATCGCATCAGCTGTACCAAAAAATCTCTCAGAATAAAACAAAACAACCTCAGTACTCATCTTGAACCCGATAGCATCATTTACATATGAGTAAAGAGTTTTTTTAGAGCGAGGTTGTTTTATTCCTAAGTCAATTGTCTGTTTAGCCCATGCGTGCAATTTAGTTCCCATTTCTGCGGCTTTTCTATTGTTATACACTTCTAATGCTTTCTCATCGTTGTATCTAAGCCAAGCACTGGAACTCGCACTAAATGGTGCATGTAAGCCCTCAAGTCTTGCATGTTTTTCAAATATCATGTTTTGCCTCCTTAATTAAAGTGTCGATCAAGTTCCTCTAACACTTCATCTTTGTTCTCGGGATATATGAATCTCGAAAACGACATGTCGTTCATTTTGCTCACATAATATTCCTGATTCGGTCTATGCGAAGCAGTCTTACTTCTTTTGTTTTCCAAGGTAGCCCAACGATTCTTATAAAGAATGAGAAAATCTGGAATACCTTGAATGTCCCCCGAATCGAGTTTTGTTATGATGCATCCTGGATACCTCTTCTTTAACTCTTCTTTAAGATCTGCCTGAAATTTACTCTCACGCATAACTAAACCCCTTTCTATAAATATTGGCTCTGTGGGACTCGAACCCACGACATACGGCTTATAAGGCCGGCGCTCTCACCTACTGAGCTAAAAGCCAAAAAATAAAAGAAGACAACAAATCGGTTATCTTCTCTCTATAAAAGGGGATGTTATTTTAGCGTGCTAATTTGTTCGCACTCGTTTAAAATGGTATCCTTTATGTGTCTTACGGTTTCTCTTTCCATTCAGAATATCGCATACAACACTCGAGCTACCATGTATGGCTTCGGCGCACTCTCGAATTGTATTAAAACTCTCTCCTGTCTCAACTATTATTATTTGTGGTGTTTCTTTTATTACTGGGTCCTCACCTTCTTTAACTATGTGATATCCTTTACATGTATTAAATCCTGATTCATGATTGATGACTCTGCTTATATATGCTGGGTTTCCACCAATATAGTCGGCACAAGCTTTGATAGAATTAAATGTCTCACCGGTTTCAACTATTGTTACAGCAACCCCTTTTCTTTTTGTATTAAATGAATTCAATGCATATTTTCCTTTCCAACAAAAAAAGAGGGCTAGTTAGACTAGCGCCTCAGTCTTTTGAAATATAAAGTTTATCTTATTTTATAATTTGTTCGGGATGTTCTTTAGCAAACTTCTCAAAAACCTCTTTAAGACATGAATGTCAACCGGTTCCCACGGATATCGGCCTGATTTACGATGCGTCCCATAGTGTTCCTTAGCTTTCTGTTCAAAGTTCTTCTTTTCTTCACCCTTCTTCATATTTTAATCCTCCTTAAAAATTTTAACTTTATGGTTTCATAATAGAACTTGTAAAATTAGCGATATACATCCTCAACATAAATAAAATCTTCTACTCGACATTCTAATGCTTTAGCAATCTTAAAAAGATTGTCGATTGTCGGTGATGTACATCCATTCATGTAGTTACTTATGGTTCCTTGAGATATCCCGGTCATTTCTGATAATTCAGATTGACGAATCCCTGATTGTCTTATTTTAGAATATAATCTGATGTGAGCATCTTTATGGAACCATTTTTCTGTTAGCTCGTTAAAACCGTTTGGGATACGTCTGGTGTATTGTTGGCTTGCGTCATATATGTATTTTTTATTATTATCCATAACAAAGCATATCTCATATTCTCCAATCTGCTTAGCATATATCACATCATCAATAGTTTGGCCGTAGAATACTCCTGAGAGATTAAACTCATCCCATAACCACTCATCAATATTAAAACTATTTTCTTTATGCATATCGCTCTCCTTTTTATATCTCGACTAAAGACGATGTAAGTGGAATAATATCTTCAAACTCACAACCGAGAGCATAACAAATATTTGATATTGTTTTCATGGTAGGCATCTGTTTTGCGTTCAAATATTTACTTATCGTACTTTTTCCTATATTACTTCGCCTAGCTAACTCACTCTGACTAATACCTTCGTTTTGCATAATGTAGTCAAGATTATAGGCAAACGCTTCCAAATAATTCTGCTCGGTCATATTGTGCTCCTTTCTTAATAGAAGTTTCGTATAAGGAACACTATATTAGCTATACGAAAATATTAATATTTTAATAATTTTATATAGTAAGTTGTTCGTTCCTTATACGAAACCCTAAAAAACACCTAAAAATCCTTCAAAATCCGGTCAAAAGTTAAGTTTTTTGCATAATTTTTAAAAATTTTCTTATTTTTTGTATTTTTTGGATATCCAATTAATAGTTCCTACTTCTGACCGGAATTATTGTGTATCCAATTATTCCCTCATTTATCACCCCCTTTAATCTATTTTTTGGATATCCAATTAATCATTTTGCATTTTTTGGATATCCAATTAATCGTCGTTCAATTGAATTTTTTTCAAATTTTCCACCATCTTAAAACCCTCTAAAAGTAGATCAATTTTTGTTTCGCCAGTCTTTTTACTTAAATTATCAAGCCGTTCGTACTCATCCTTAGTTAGTCTTAGTCTGTAACCAAACACCTTATTATCCTCTTTCTTGGGTCTCCCTTTTTTCTTTCTCATAAGTCTTTTCTACTTACCATCACAATTAAAAGCGATTGCTCCGGCTATGGCAAATAATCCAGCACATGTAAATGCGTCCGTATTTCCGGTAACGCAACCTGCAATCATAAAACCGATTGTAAATAACCATCCCATATTTATTACCTCCAAATCCTTCCTGTTCGTTTGTTTTTAACTACTATTCTTTCTTCCAAATGAAAGCCTGATAATTCACATAAATTAAATATAGTGCCTAGAAGCTTCTTAAATTTCTCTTCTTCGGCCTGCTCATCCATGCTGACATTTCGAATAGCATTATATGCTGTAGGATCATATTTACCTGATCCATTCTCTTTTATATTGTGACCGCCCATATCACAATAACCTCCTTTTAAATCTTGCTGACTACGATTTCAGTATTTTTCAAGTCATATTCATTAATGCAGTCATAATCACAATCGGGAGGCAAACACATAACTGTATTATTCTTTCCCTCATTTAACTCATCCGAGAGTCTTTTGTGTAAACTCATCAAATCTTCTTCCATATAATCGTCGCCGACTTTAACTATAAATATCACAACAACCTCCTAAATAAATTCTCTTGGTCCAAAATGATCTTCAAAGCTCGGTCTAGAATTTTGATACATAGCTAATAGCTGATTAAACATATCTACATATTGTTGTGGTGTAATCAGATTTTCTATCACACCTAATTCTAGAACAGAATATCGATCATCGTACTCATCCCGGCTCATTTTACCGTATACTGGTTTTAAAACACCTTCTAACATCTTTTCATATTCTTCTCGTGATGGAATAGCATATAACATACAATCACCCCACAATCAAATATCCGGCACCATATTTACTTCCACTGAACCATTTTTTTTGAAGTTTAGCTCCAGAAACACCATGTAAAGCTTTTCTATTCACTTGCGTAGCTAAAGTAGTACCCTGCACTTTTCCATAAGTAGCTATCCTAACCTTGTCTCCTTTTTCATTAAATCCCAAGAAGACAACTGTGTGTATCGGTTCTTTCTGTTCGAACAATACAATCTTTCCATTCCTTAAAGCTCGTCTAATTCTTTTCTTAACGGCTTTATTATTTCTTCCAGTTATTGGATACCATTTAGCTTTAGGAGCATCTGCAATTTTATTAATTAAAATTTTGCATCCAAATATACTGAGCTTACTTCCATTGAATCCGCCAATATATTTTTTAGCATACCGATATAACTCAAGCGGATTCCATGCTGTACCGTCTTTCTGTTTAACTTCTAAAAATTGCAAAGCGATACTTGTAGCTGCCATACTACACCCATGCTTAGTGCAGAAGCTACCGAACTGGTGTGAATCCGGAATAAGAATATGACTTCCATCATCGTAAATAATTCTCACTGGATATTTTTTGTTATTTTCTTTATTTTTGTTCTTTTTAATCTTTGTGATTTTTTTAGCCATGTTTAATCCTCCTTACAATATTTCGGCATCGTAACCTCAACAATATACATACCTTTAGATGCCCCTGGTTCAATCGCATGTATATAAGTATTCGTGTAATCCTTTGGTCTGCATTTAGGACAATTTATCTCCTCCTCGGACCAAATCTTGATTTCTGTCGCAGTGTCTCTGTGTTTCATAATTATCCTCCTATACTCATTAAAGCAAACCACACCTCGCGAAAAGCGTATAACATTATTACGCCCAAGAATGATGCACCTACTGATAATATGAATATGACAAAAATATACTCCAATACACTATCGCCTCGTTCGTCCCATAAATTCACAAACAAGCAAATATACAAGATAGTGAACAAATATTTCCACATTTGTAAGAATGTATTCAATAGCTGTCAAACCTCCTTAAAAATAAAAGAAAAGACCCAACGTAATTTACGCTGAGTCTAATCTTATTAATGTAATAACAATGCTGGTAAGAATATAATTGCATCTGTAATCAAACCAAGTGCTCCAAAAACAACCCACATAAGAATTTCTTCTCTCAGGGCAGTTTTGTTCACCTCAATTTCATATGTAACAATATCATCTTTCGTCTTCATGTTACCATCTCCTTTCCATTAAAGAAGCTGTATTTTTAACGAATTTTTGTAAAAAAAAAGAAAGAGCCTGCGATTTTTAACCACAGGTTCTTTCATACAGACAACTATTAAGCTTCAATATCTTTCTGTGTGTCTTCAATTAACTCATCAAGCATCTGTTTTGCTTCATCGTATTCCGCATCATCTAATAACTTTTTGAGTTTTGTAAGACTTCTCAGAAGTTTTCTGCTATACGCAATAAATTCTTTCATGTTGTCTTCCATTTACCTGCCTCCCTTCAGCAAGCCCTTTCTTTAATAGTAAGGACAATATCTGTATATAATTATACATCATTCCTCCATTAAAGAAAATGTAATTTTCGCTAATATTTTTGAAATGTTTCCTGCGCTGAAATACAAAAGAGAAAGGGTAAGGTGCTACTTACCATCTATCCTACTAGGTCTTATGCAATCCGTCACCGAACCAGCCTAGTCTTTCTCTCATAATAGGAATCGTATTTTTCGCGAGTTCTTCGTATAGTTTAAATGAACCGCCAAGGTTTCCTTAAAAGCGAGACAGCTCCGTTTCCAAATTATAAATTCGATTTTCAATCACTCCAATATATTCTCTTATTTTTTTCACCGTCTTTATCGGTCAAACATTCCATTGCTGTGGACTGTATCATCCATGACAAATCATACAGTTTCTCAAAAGCTTCTTTTACAGATATTTTGTCATCATTCATTATCTGAATCCTCCTTCGGATAATTGTATCCAGGTTTGTTAATATAACGCTGCGGTCCGAAACAGTTTTTTGCAATATCATCGCTGGTTGTGACATTGACAAGACGCCCTTTGTTTAAGCAGTCGCGAAAATGTTCACAATTATTGCAATATACAGCATCCTTAATCCAAGGAAATGGTTGCGAAAAACGTTTTTCTTCAAATGCCTGATCGGACTCGATGGAAAGTCCGGTAATCAACTCACTATACGGAAGCTCCTCAATCCACTTACAAAACTCTCGCCATTCATCCAGCTTGTGATTCTTCCGTTGTCTGTAAATATTCGCTAACACCTCATAATTCATCATAACATTACGAGTCTGATTATAACTGCTCGGAAGAAGCTGAATAATCTGCCACCAGTCTCCCTTATTTTCATGCTTAATATAATCTTCTCTGGCCCAATTAAGAGATTTAATGATTCCTATCAAAGCACCAATATGATCAAATCCTAATTCAGAACACGATTCATCCTCGAACGTTTTACCGTTGTCATTCCTGGTTGCCGTACCCTTTGAGTATAGATGCTCGTAAGAGAAATCATCCAACGTAAACTCTTTCTCCGTAATCTTATGCATGGTACTGCAAGAGTTTGCAACAGTACCAACTTTGTAAGTATCAAATTCTTTCCACCAATACAAAGGAGCCGTAATTCTCACATACACCGGCATCATTCTCATAAATTTTCTATGGTCGGTGCCAGTCTTAGCTAAGCGCTGCATGAGCGAGTGGTCGTTTTCTCCGAGAACATAACCAGAATCAATATTTTTCTTGCAGTCGTTTCTATTTTCATGACAACTGTGACATGGTAAACTTTTTAAACAAACGCCACTATCACTCTTCTCCCATGAGTTCATAGGATTTCTCATACCCTGAATAATAAATTCCATCTGCTCTGGACTCGCCAGAACCACATTTTCTAATTTAATCATTTGTTTTCTCCTTTTCGTCATCAGCTAATGCCAAGTACGGGCAATTGATGCAAGATTCTTGTAAATAACCGGTATTCCGAGTTCCGCCAGTCAATCCATAACAGCAACCAAAAATGGCGTATCCTTCGCCTTCTCTTTCCGCATAACATCTATCATAGTTTGAAATGGGAAAAATTTTAAATATAAACACCACTAAAAACATAATAACAATTAATTTAATCATTTTTAATCTCCTTAACAATTCCTTTCATTATATGAACGTAATACGCCCTACCTTCAATATAAATTACGTCCCCATCTATGTCACAACCCGTCTTCTGAGCGTATTCGAGAATGTCGTTATTGTCCATCGTTTGACCCTCCTTCTTATCTTGTAGCTGTTAAAACAACTTTGTTTTTTACACTGCGGACATATGATGTATTTTTCAGAACGAGCGACAGAACCTTTTTCACAACAGGATAATCCAGTAGTTCTAGCTAGAAGTTTCTTTATACACATCTTCCTGTTCATCATAACTTAAAAGAGCACCACATTTCTGGCGCTCACTTTCTAATCTGCATACATAACCATAGCTCTATCAACAATTATTCCTTCGAGTATAGCCCCACTATACTGATTAAACTTTGTGCCTACATACATAGACTGATACTTAATATCCTGAATTGTCTTATCCATGCAAAAATCATTTACCATTCTTTCTAAATCTTCACTGTTAGTTGCTCCAAATACTTTAATCTTCATAATAAAATCTCCTTTTTTTTTTTTGTTTATTTGTATTAAAAAAAGCTCACACCCCCAATAAGGATGCAAGCTTTATATACTTTATGTATTATACTATTTTATTTTTCTATCGCAGCTACCGATAATTCGATTTCTTCTATATTTTGGTTTTTAGCAACATCGTAATCACCAATATCAAATGTCAGTTTCGTATTTGGCTCTATACTTTGTTTTGTAACCACATAATTTTTAAGTGACTCCTTGTCTTTTACATCTATGTAAGAACCATCCCCACTGTTAGGAGTTAATTTGATTGATGCTTTACCATAAGAGTCTCGTCGATCTTCTGCTAAAGAAGTAAACCCACAATCGTATAAATTTCGTCCAACATAATCACGAATATAATAGGTTGTCTCATCAGATGCCGGTTTAATATTCGTCATAGATACCTTGTCATGGGTTAGTCCGACTTTATCGACATAAAGTAAAATTTCTTCGACTGTCTGAGTTTTTACAAGATTATCGTCTTCTTTTCCATTTTCATCTTTACTATAAGTAAATTTGATTTCAGTGTTAGGCTCTACATCCTGAGCTACGACCATATATTTTTTTAACTCATTTTCGTCTTCAGCATCGATATATTTTCCGTCTTTATTTTCCAGAACAAATTTTACATAACCTTGACCATACTCATCTGCACGAAAACCGCCAAAGGCAGTGTATCCAACGCTCGCTAAATTTTTACCCACATAATCTTTCACATAGTAAGTATATTTATCTGGGGACACTTTAATCTCTGTTTCTTTGTGAGTCTTCTCTGTTGTCGCTTCACTCTTCGATTTATTATTTACAGCTCCACCACCACAACCAGCTGATATAATCATGGTGCCACATAAAAGAATAGTTAATATTTTTTTCTTCATATTTTTGATTCCTCCAATAATTTAAAAAATATTTCTTGTAAAAATCATACCATAGTGTAATATATAAATCAACATACATTGTGTATTTCGTACAATACACCAACATATTATCTAACTATTTCTACATGTGCAGTATATGTTTTATGTATCGGTGTTTCAGTGAAAATATCAACATGATCACCTTTAACTAGACCACCGACGTCCACAGCCAAATATTCTTCACCATCAATAAGAATTTTACTTCCGAGGGGAATAACATCAGGATCAACTGCTACAGTATATAAGTTACTACTTCTAACCCCGGTCGCTGTTTGATACCCCCAATTGTCTTCTCCTGGCCAGTAATAAGTGACTTTAAAATCGCCCATATTAACATTAGCATTTGCAGTTATTGGTGTAAAACTAAACACAGAAGCTGTTAACAGAGTTCCCATAATCGCTTTCTTAATCATTATTTTTCTCCTTTTTTATTTAATTTGAAATATATATCTTCATCAGTTTCATAAGCATTAAAACAATATTTGCAAACTTTACATTTTCGTCGTCTTTCAATTATTCCCTTCATCTCTATGACGACTGTTTATTACCTTTGTATCGCCGTTGCATATCGGACAAGTCATTATTTCACTCCTTTATCGGTTGGAAATGAATCGGTTTGTGAGAATATAAATTAACCCATGTATCGAGGCATTCGTTACACGGGTCTTCTACGTCTTTTTTATTCCAATATTTACATTTTTCACAATACTGATCAAAATATACTTCCTGATTACCTTCTTTATCCATAATTATTCCTTCTTTCTACCGCCATATATTGCAATGTCTGATTCAATTTCATCGATATTGATATCTTTTCTTGACTTATAGAATGGGCATTCGTTACTGTTAGAATATTCTTCTGCCAAAACTACACAATGATTATATCTATATCCAAAACAGTCAAAACATCGAGGAATTTTATTCATATCTGCTACTCCTTTTTAATAAGTTTGTCTACACAACTTTTAGCATACGCTATGCCTGAACAATATCCGTCGTGCCATATCTGTTTCAGAGCTTCAAACTGTCCGTCTGTAAGATCCGTTAAATCGTGATCGTCCGCAATACCATTTAAGCGACAATTGAGATCGTTGCAAGATTCTGGAAAAGGATTAGCACCACTACTTTCCAAAGTTTCTACAGCTTTACTAAGAGCTAATATATTCATAAGTGCGCCTATGCTCTTCCCATTACCTCTTGGTTCCTTGTAGCTTTCTAACATTTTTTTTATTAATGTAGCAGCTTCCTTGTTTGATAATTGATTACCTACTTGTCCCATTTTGTAAACTTCCTTTCGTTAAATTTCTTTTTTTGTGCAAGTGCCTTAGATATGGCTAGATCAATACCAGATCTACTTTTTAAATGATAGTAATATAAATCTCTGTACGGAGTGTTCATCCTATCTATTCGTCCTGATGCTTGCTGCATAACCTTGTAGCTGTAATTTTGTGAGAAGAATATAATAGTGTCTGTCTTGATACAATTCCAGCCTTCGCAGCCTGCTGTATACTGAACTAAATATATCCATCTCTCGCAATTCGGTACTTCCTGATGGGCATGTCCAGACCATTCGGCAATCTCGTATCCTACATATTCATCATCGCAAGTTAAATGAAGTAGCATCTCTCGTTCATAGTCGAAATTGTAAAATATAATAGCCCGAGGAGTTTTCTCAAGGATTTCCATTAAAGCCACAATTCTTGAATCGTCCTCATTTACAATTCTTCGCAATATATAACAAAGACCAGCCGCCTGCTGGATGGGTTCGTTTTTAAACGGGTCCCATCTAGTCCTTATGGTTTCCTTATATTTATGCACATCGTACTTAACATAAATATCCTCATGGTGAGGTATAGTGTCTCTATGGAAATCCATATCTACTAAGATTCGGTTTCGGAGTCTAATCAATCTCCCAGTGTTCAAATATCGATCCACCTGAGGCCATTTAGTAAATCTTGAGTAAACGATATGTTCTCTCTGAAATTCAGTCTTGTTTTTGTAGAAGCCATTAGCAATAAACACTGGAATATAGTCGCTCCATGTATCTCCGGGTGTGGCTGAGAGAATAATCCAATTATTATTTTTAGCAATCTTATAGAATGCCTTAACCCATGCCCCTGATCCACACACTCTATCTTCGTCAAATATAAAGAAAGCTCCTGATACATCAACGTATTTCTTGATGTTATTCCAGGAGTCAACTACAATTTTATTTCCATAGAACATGTTTCTATCTGGGTCTGTTGATAATAAGAAGTTAGCAAGTTCGCCTTCCCATTCAAGAGAGTCTCGTTTCATAGCTGTAGTGATAATATAAAGGTTCTGTGGTTTTTGCTTCATAGGAATATGATTTGGCAGCATTGCTCCCCCATTCTCTTTGAAGTAGTAATATAAACCAGTCCTGCTTTTACCGGACCCAACACCACCGTTGAGAATACAGCCATTCTTCATTTTGTTTACTGCGTCTATCTGATAGTCTCTTAGAAAAGGTTCTACTTTACTTACCATCCCTAATACCACCACCCCAAATACTTACGTAGTGCTTACATTTAACGTGAATTATCAGATGGTCACGTCCCTCTGAATTAATCGCTTTAAGTGACTTGTCAAGCTTATTCATGTCATCAACATATTTACAAACACCTTTATGTTTGCAATCATCAGCACAATCAAAATTGATTTTCATATCTAAATAACTCCTTTCTGAACTAAGTACATACACAAAAAGAAACTAAACCCCATACATGAAAATATGTAAGGGGTAAGTAGGAACTCGCTACAGTCATCAAATATCTTACTAAGTAGCATTCCGCTAACAGATATCAGTATAAACACAACAATCAAAACGCATACGCGAGATATAATCATTACTTATCCTCCTTATTAACCGGTTGCCATTGTGTTGGAACTGGTGGTATTCCATAAATAATACAGTCATAACATTCATCTGGAGAATCGTTTAATCTCTCAGCATTGAATTTACAATTTATGCAACTTTTTTCGTCATGTCTGTGTTGTTTATCAGATGGAGTGTTGCTTAACACACTTTCAACAGCTTCATCTAAACAATTCTTTCTAGTATGCTTACCTCCGAAAATATCTTTAAAAAACATAGTCTTTATAGCATTTTTAATATTCATTGTTCAACCTCCTTATAAATTAAATAAAAAAGGAAGAGCCCTTGTTAGAGCTCAACCGATTAATAAGTTAAATTAAGCCTGGTAATAACATAATTGCGGACATCAATAAGATTCCCCAAATAGTTATAAATCCAATGCCTAAAGATTCTTCTTTGTAATCGTGTTTACCTTTATACATAGTTCTTCCTCCTTTAAATAACTGTTCTTTCTGTCATTAAAGGAGCTGTAAAATGTGCGAATTAAGAGTTTTTTGATTTATTTTTCCAGTAATACTCGTCGAACATGTTGTCTACAAATCTAATTTTTTCAGGGAATACCTGTTTAACTCGTCCGTCTTCAAACTCTACAACACCAAGGATATAAGACACTGTTCCTCCAGGTGCTCCACCGACCATTGGTGACGGTTCGACAACTCTGCTATGCTGTCCCCATCTATGGAATAAAGCTTTTACCCCGTCGACGTAACAAGGTCTTAATTTTGTTCCTACATCTAAATTCCAACTCATGTTACTCTCCTTTCTAAATCATACAAGTATGTAAAAAGACCCTCCGAAGAGAGTCCTAGTTATTCATATGGTAGTTTTACAGCAGTACCGTTGTTGCCTCGATTTCTTTTTTCTCTTCAGCAATTGGAATTACCGCCCCTGTAGTAAGTTTCTTATCAATACTCTCAAGATGTTTACCAATCTTCTGTAAAGCTTTTAAAATATCTTTATCATATTTATTATGTTCAGCCATAATAACCTCCTAACTCTGTCTCAAATATCTAATCAACAGCCAGATCAGCCATAACCCGCCGGTTAAGAACACCATAACAAAGTCAAATACCAACCCCAACATTTCACGTTTTTTTCATAGGTCATTCTCCTTTCGAAATATAAATAAGACTACTTCCGCTTTTAAGCCATACTATAATAGCCATAGGAATTAAAACGTTATAGTATGGAGGTTCACATGGCCGAAAATCAGAGATCACTTCTAAATCCATTTTGGTTACTTCCAAAAATTCATCATAAATATAACGCCAAGTTTTCATCTCATTCTCCTTTCTCATTTACATAAGGCAAATACCTTGGTATGCATTGTTTACAAATACGCTCTTTCAGATATTCCCCTGGTATATGATGATATACGTCAGCTCGTCTATACGGCGCAAGCCAAATATACCTTTTACAGCAATTACACATCACAGGAAAGATAGCAAACCTATTAAATCTGAATATCATTCATTCTCCTTTCTTAACGGTAGTTAACTTCTTGTATAATGCAACAGCTTCTTCGCCATCAAAAACATTCACGATTTCCACAGACTGATTTGGTTTCTTTCGTCCGACAATCAATACTGCATTGTTTTCACTAGCAGATAAGTCAATGCTTACTAGTAAAGTGTCTGTTATCGATTTCATCTCATTCTCCTTTCTCCAGAATATCCATAACTCTACTACGCTCTTTTTCTATACCGTCATGTAAACCTTTTTCATATCCACGCCTGAATATTCCAGCTTGTGTGGTAGCTGTATCATAACGTTCATGAATATCGATTCCGTATTCTTTCATCATTCTTATTAACTGAATAGCTTGAACCAACTCTTCTTTCTCTACGACAATGTTAAATGTAATAAGTCCAAAGTCACGTAATGTCTGAAATATAAAGTCATCTTGAGTTTCTACCACTTGCATACTTACCTGTCTGATTGTCTTGGAAATTTCGTCGGCAATGTCGCTATCGGTTTCGCTACACGAACCTGACTGGTCGAATTTTTCATTGTGATCTGCCAAAGGTGAATTCTCTTCAAACCCTGCGCCGGATATAACCCAATTCGTTTTAGCCATCTTCATTCTCCTTTCACCTCAATAATGATAGAGCCTTCTAACTCTCCATCGGTACGAATAGGCAAAACAATACCAATCCCTAAATCATTCTCAATGGTGATTGGTCTGTTCCTGCGATGCATCGTTTACCGAGATAGTCTGGGTGACCACAATCTTCGAGGTTAGGATACAAGATATCTCTAACCCCTAATATAGCAGCCATATCAGGACCTACAAATTTTGGTTCTCCTTCAGGTGCATAGTGACGAATGCTCTTAGGGATATCATCACGATTTTTATATACATTAAAGCTATCCGTAACGCCATCGATAACTCTATAAATTGTTTTACTTCCGTTTGTTATATAGCGAATATCAAGACTCATATTTATCTCCTTTCAAATCTTCACAAAATCGCTAGTAGGTGCATGAAACACTCGCCCGTCATCACATATAATTTGTGTTTGCTGAGAACAAGCTGTTGGATAGTACTGTTTTATTACAAATCCTCTAGGCTGACCCGGAAATGTAACGCACATTACTCTATCTCCGTATTTGATTGGTTCGTTCATATCGTTCTCCTTTCAAATATCAACGCCCATCTTCTGAGCGAACTCTTTAATCTGTTCCATAGTTAGCCATTCAGGTTTATCGCTATCCGGGAAACTATTCCAAATATCAATCATTGTTTGAATCTGCTCTTTCTCACTATCCGCCCAAAGACAATTAGCTGATCCTCCAATTCGTAAGTAATACTCACAATCCTGTCTTAATCTGTCCAATAACATGTAACGGAATCTCGGTTCTTTCTTACTCCAGTCTTCCATGATCAACAGCTCCTTTTTAATCTTTATCGATCATACACATAACGATATCGTCTAAAGTGCTCAGACGTGTAGATCTAACGGCATTCATATAATCCACATACGTAGCGCCGTATCCATAGTAAAACGTAGGTCTCCTACCTCTATACCATTTTTCATCATTGCAGATGAATAGAATCTTCATTTGACGAGCACCAGATGAAATATAATTGGGATAGATAAACCTAATATAGTTAAATCTGTTGAGTCTATCTAATATATAGTTAAACTTTTCTTGTTGATCTCGTTTGTCGTTACATAGAACTAATATCTCATCATAACAATCTTCCATATTTATCTCCTTTCTTAAATTACACCCATCGGTTTATAATTTTGGTATTTCTTCAGGCAATAACACGGTGACCATAGTCGGACTTTTAGTCACGCCGAATAAGACGAGGATTTTATAAAGACTTCTATTATGACAATGCTTTCTCCATATATTCCATCGTCTGATATGTTTTATTAATTTTTTCAACCTTATCTCCTTTCTTAAATCACACCCAACTCTTCCATATATCGCATATGGCCGTTACGAGCACGACGGTAAGCATCTTATAAACAGAAGTCTTTAACCATTTGCTTATCAAGACAAAGTGCCGCTAAAACATCATCATCTCCAGACCAGTTGATAGCATACTCATGGTTGTCCATTTCATACCGGAATGTCTCTTCAGCAAACTGCTCGTTTTTCATAGCATTCTGAAGTTCCTCGGTATGTCTTCTCAACATTGCTTTGAACGCCGGCACATCTGTCTTTTTCATAACATCACCCATGTTAAGATATGTGCAACACTCTTCCTTAGTTGCTCCTAATTTCTCCAATGCCTCTTCCAATTGCTTTTCGTTAAATGCATAGGCAATCGGGAAGTCTGTTAATTCTTGTTGCTGTCTTTTCGTCATGTCCAAATAAGCTTGTGCTTTCATGTTAGATCACTCCTTGAATATTTTTTTGTTAAATAATGCGGGCGGTGGACTATGCCGCGTCGTCCGGGGTACTGGCTCTCGTATTACATTTATTCCGCTAAGGCAGTTTCTCGTGCCTGGAAGTCGTCACTGTGACCTAAACCGCATTATTGTTAAATATAAAAGAAAGAGACCTAAGTTTCCTTAGATCCCTCTCTGGTTACTAGACATGAAAACCAAAAATTTTGTCTTTTGGTGAATCATCGTTTTCTGGTTCTTTATACTTGATTTCATACTTATCACAAAACTTTTGCATACTTTCGTTGCCTTTTTTAGCGCCAAATATTGCGATTCCTAGACCAATACTTTTGAATTCAGCATTGATTACGTCTCCCAAATATTTGCCTACTGTTAATCCAGCCCCAATAGCTACAGAAGATTTGAATAAATCTTTCGCTTTAATAATAATTACTCTCATAACAAAGTCCTCCTTTAAACATAAATGATTTTCATTTCGTCTCATTAAAGGAGTTGTTTTCCACGCGAAAGTTTAAATATAAAAGAAAGAGCCCTGGTTAAGACTCTTTTTCTGAAGGGAATGCATATCGTATATCTGTTTCCATATCCGGTAATACGACTTCAATTACACCATTTGATTTGGAATGAAGTTCAAACGCAAATCGTGGCACTGAACTACTTCTCCAGCCAGCAACAATCGATTCTTTTGTTATCGGAATGCCTAAACATTCATATACGTCTCGTAATAATAAACACCCGTACATCTGTAACCAATCATTTAGCCGACATTCATAAGCCGCCAGTGTTGCCCCGTTAATGAGTTCATTCTTATTCCATCTTGGCGAATTTTCATCAAATATTATAGTTTTTCTCATATAAATCACTCCTTTCTTCTCATTAAAGGAGTTGTAATCCTCACGATTTAATCTTCCGGATGTTCTTCTTCAGCGAATCTAGCGGCGAATCGGTCAACCTCCTGAGTTACTTGCATAGACTGCAAATATGCTGTTCGCCCTGTCTTACCGTTGACTTCCCAATCGTACGGCCTAATATCCATATCCACACTAAGAATATCAATGTCATCAATTAACCCCACAACATCCTCACTGAGTTTTCGGACATTATTTCCACTCTTTAAATAGATAGCTGGTCCTCTATCGTTAAATTTAATTTTTACTGGAAGATACATAAATGGTGAATCATCTTCATCCCTCGGTGGCTTGATTTTTACATTCCATCCCTTCTTGACAAGGGTATCAGCCATGTCTTCTTCCGGTATAAGGAGAGCAAAGTTCCTATCACCTTCCCTATTAAATTTAGATGGCTCTCCTTCAAAATTTCTGTAAATGATTCGTGCGTCGTCAACCTGTAAAATGTCTCTTGGTGCGAATGTTAATTCCATAATATTAATTCCTTTCTTTTTAAAATATAGATGGATAAATTTATAAAAAAGAAAGACCCAACGTATTTTACGCTGAGTCCATCCTTTTTAATGTCTCGATCGTAGTTCTTTTTTTAATTCTTTTTTCATTACTTCATACACGATTTTTAAATCACATTTTAATTCTTTAGCAATATGTTCTGGAGAAAACCCCCATTTCGTCATAACAAGAATGTTCGCCTTTAACATATCTGCGTTAAAATTAATTAATTGATCGTTAGTTAAATGTGTTACTTCCATAATAAAGTCCTCCTTTAAATATAAACTATTCTCTCATTAAAGGAGTTGTATTTTTTGCGATTTAGCAAAATGGGATTTCATCGTCTTCGATTCCTTCCGGTATAGTCATAAAGTCAGGTACCGGTTCTGGCGAAATATATGGATCATCCGAAACAAACCATTCGAAGTCTCCATATTTATTGATGGCATCTACAGCATCATCTGCGAGTTTATCGTAGAAACTGTAGTCTATACAGTCTTTTTTATTTAAAGTTTTAACTGCTTCCGATTCAAGCCATCTATATCCGGTAGAGCCTGATGCTGCATAGTTTTTATTTTCATTAATACGGTAAAGCACGCCGCCACCGTGACCTGTCTTTATTGGCGTAAACTGACCTACTCTACCGACAAAAATATAATTATGTCCGGGTTCTATCAATTCTTTTAGTCTCATTGATTCTGGCTCGAATGTGGTATCAGATAACTGACCTTTCTTATACTTACTTTCGAGTTTATCTAATTCTTTTTCATAGTCAGACACATCTGGAAGATTTTCGTTCATATCTAAATATAAAGAACCTTTTGATACAGAGAAAGTCTCACATAAATCTTCGAACACAACATCCTCTTTACTGAATAAAGATTTGAATACATAAGGTACTGCAAACTGTTTACCAGTAGCAGTCCAAGGATCTTCTTTATGTTTTTTATTATCGCCTGGTACATAACCATACATATTTTCGCATTCATCAGGGTCCTTATATTTAGCAATATAAACTGCATCATTAACTAGACACATCCTGTCATATGTAGCCTCATGCTCAAATGTATATCCATATCTCTTACCGAATTCCATAACAAACTCAATAATTTCAGGGGTAGCGTCCGGAATCTTAATAGAGTCTGTCTTAATATGAGCGACAGTGAAACCTTTCTCCTGTACTGCATGTTTGAGATCAACCATAAAAAGAGCTCCTCGCTTAGCAACAATATTGTCTTTATTTCGCATATCTCTAAATGGATTCTCAAAGCTGGCGGCTGTTAGACCATATACAGAGTTAATAGCTGTCTTAAGAGCATTAGCAAGATCTCCTGATTTCATTTCGCCGTTCTTAACTCGCTGAATATGTTTGGTGAGTTTACCATCAAGCATATGGTTTACTTCTTCCCAAGCTTCATGTTTAATGTTCACACGACCCTCGACAATGTCACGATAAGCTTTAGTATATCTTATACCAAATAAACACTCAGCTATAGTGCTGTGCGGATGCATGGAGGCAACGTCAAGTAATGCTACATTACCATGTATACCAGGCTCAGCATATACATATCCGCCCTCGCCGACTTCTTCTTCACGGTATGTGGATTTACCATATTCGTACTTATATCCAGGAAAATATGGCAAAAGCGATCCCGCATCGCCATGTGTCTTTTCCATCATTTCAGGACACGCATCTGCTAAGAACTGATATGTATCTTCGTCTATATTGTGTACTGGTTCAGCCAGATTACGGTAATGGAATTCGTTTTGAGGATGCCTATTGCCGCCAAATATAATTTTCTGAGTTAATGTATTTGTTGTGGCGTTAACTGACATCTCGGCTAAATCCGCCAAAATTTCTCTTGCGGTCCAATCCGCTGATAAATAATTAAAAGCTGCTTCAGTTGCGATGACATCATCATCACAATATTCGGCAACTTGCGTCCATTTTTCTTCAGGTACCGGCTGATCCCATGGCAAACCTAATTCGTGATGTTTTATATTTTTGAGCATCTGTCTAAGGTCGTTGCTCATTTTTGAATCTGGATTGTTTGCTTTGCTTGACATCTCGATTTCTAATTTCTTAAGAGATTTTTTATTACCGGCACTCGCAAAATCATATACGTCTGTATATGACAGATTATATGCTTCACTGAAAAATGAATTTTTATTTCCGGATATAATCTTTTGAGATAAATTATACAAGGCTTTATTATCGTAACCCATCATACATGCATAAATAAGATGGTTATCGTATCTGCGACAATTAAAGCCGACCAATCTAAACCTAATTAAATCTTCAATATCTTCCGGTCTAGGATTAATCATTCGTACAATCGGAGCGCCTATTCCAGCCGGTTTCCAGTTAACAAGAAACAAATTAGGAAATACCTCAATATCATAAAAAACTAAAGGTTTTTCGTCATTGTTTACCGGCTCTGCTGGTTCTTCGGATTTGAATTTCATATCTGATACCTGTTTTAAACATTTTTCTGATTGATTGGTACTACTGGCTGCAAATGCTACCACTGGACCTTTCATGTCTGATACGTCATAATGCATTCCACTATTATACGCGTCATCAAGTATCTTAAATATAAATGATACTTCCGGCGCTGTGGACCCATGATGTTCTTTATTCAGACATTGTTTAATGGTCGTTCTTATACCTTTTTCTGATTGAACAACATCTGTATTAATCATTTTTTCCTCCTTTAATGGTAAACCTGAGCTGATGGTTGCAATTGGTAAATCATTACATTTTGTAAGTTTACGTCTTAAGGAACTTTTTCCTGTGAAAATTTTAACTTCAATGTCATCAGAATATATTCTTTTTAGTTTTGTTGGATCTCCAGTATAAATATAATGTAAATGAATTCCAGCTCCACCTTTGCTTGCTTCAGCATATGTAGCCGGCCATTTACTAGCAGCTTCGAGATTCTTTTCGAATGATTTATTACCAGATTCATCTTTTAAATCGAAATCAATAACTATGTGATTTTCTGGAATCTTGACATAATGAAGTTTCGATGTGTCAATGGAAGATAACCTGCTTGCGACTTTGTCCCATGGTTTTCTTGGGGTCTCTTTTTCGTTCGCGTATTGGGCTGGACAATCTCGGCATTCTTTATCGAAGACTGATCCGGACCCCTCGACAAATCGAAGCCAATTATTCTCTTGTTCATCTTCTTCTTTCTTACCTCCCATATCATTTTCAAAAATATCAGTTCTAAAACCACTATATTTATTCTGTATACGACAGTCACCTTCAATTCTCTCTTCAAAATTCCAGAAATAATTCTTAAGCTCTTCCTTGAATGTTCTTAGAGAAAATGGATAAGGGACTTTTGCATCTTCAACGTATTGCTTATACATTTCGTAAGCCGTTTTTAGAGTTGTACTGTCGTGTTTTTTAAATACAGAATACGAGTCAATTACAAAGTTATAAAAATCGTTAGAGGCGCCCAACATATTTGTGGGAATATAATCGTCATAATAGTCCGGATTCGACAAATACACTTCCTTACAGTGCTGGGCTATTGCTCCCAACTCGAAGTCTATTTTTCTGACAGTTTTTTTATATTCTGCCGTCGGTAATTTTTCTCCGGTTGGTGTAACATCAATGAGCCGTCGTAATAATCCGGATTTGCCATCCGTAATTTTTACTGGTTTATTCGTCCCCATAAATAGAAACGCATTGAACTTATTAGTATACGTTGACTTAAATTTCTCATTAACTGTCATAAGCTCGTGCGAAACCAGACTGTTAAGCCTCGTGTTATCCTCAATCCTTGACAAATCGCCGTCGTGCTGAATAGCGACTAAAGGGTTTGTTTTGAACGCCTCTAAAGCAAAAGAGTTATTACTCGACCCCAATGCTTTAGCATCGAAGACTGAATAATAACCCTCAAATAATTTTTGTATAACATTTAAAATTGTAGATTTTCCGGTACCTGCCGATCCATAGAACACCATGAATTTCTGGATATCCTTAGAATCCCCAGATACAATTGCGCCTATAGCCCACTCTATCTTATGTCTTTCACTGGGGGAATATAAAGTAGAGATAAGCTTATTCCATGCCGATATGTCCCCGGCTTCTAGTGGGTATGACAATCTCTTACTAGCATACTGCTTCTTGTCAGTTTTGGTGTTCGAAAATATCAATTCCTCGTCCAAAGGATGATAATTGTCTCGCATCTGTTTCTGACAATACTTATGCCACGAGTCTATCGACCCGGTGGAACCATCCCACATGTATGCAACTTTTAAGCCGTCGTCAGTTGTTTCTTTATTAGCGACAGCTTTTAGTTCTTGGTCTATTAAATCTAAACAATCCTGTTCATCAATAGACCAAAGACCTTTATCTTCGACCCATACGGCATAGAAATCTCCACCTCTTATCATTAAATCGGAGGATTTTTTTATAATAAACTTAGGATAGATTTCGGTAACGCCCTTTTTTGGATGGCGTTTAGAAACCTTTACAAAATCAAGCATTACATCGTTCAACCTCCTGCATTTAAGAAATACTATCTAAGAACCAACAAAGTTGAGTCCAAATATCGACATCTCGTAAATCAGCCGGACAGTTATATATTCTAAATAACCCACCACGCCCATCTGGACTATAACTTCGTTCCATCATGATAGTTACTTTTTTTTTAACTTCGTCTTCATCGAAGTGCCCATCGTACATTCCACCAAGACCCATATTGTTCAACATCAGCCATAACCACTGGTTTGTACGATTACCTTTTCGTGGATCATCCATGATTTCTTCTTCGCATCGTATAGCGAGAGCCGTCATCATTTCCAACACTGAACATCTACCCTTAAGACACTCACTAATATCGTTGAAAACTTTATCTCGCCCAGTTAAATATGCAAATCGCCATCTTAGATTCTCGCCATCCATAGCTCGATTTCTATCATCTTTGAGTACACTTATAAATTTTATTTTATGGAGAAACGTAAACAGTTCATGATATGATATAGCCGACGAATTATTTCCAATACTGTAAATCCAATCGAAGTATTCCTTTTTTATAATTGTCTTTAATTCGTTTCGCATCATAGCTATTGTCCCTCAGTGAATGTTTCTTTGTATGATTTGTAGTCAGCTAGTATTTCGTAATCTGTCTTATTATTTTCGTTTCGCACAAAAACTGAATCATCCTCATATTCTCCAAAATGACGAACTCCATCTCCAATCAAAGCTATTGGGTCTTCGATAACGTTATTGTAAGTGTCTGTGATAATGCCATCGGTATAATACGTCAGACTTTCTGTACCATAGTCATTGTCTTCGCCAAATTCCTCTGGTGAAATTACATAGATACCGTCCATAATATCCTCCTTTTCTTTTTTTTTATTATCTGAATATGTTGTATACTTATTTTCGTCAATGATTTCTTTATTAGTTGTTTTCGGATCTTCTCTTTTTTCTACTGTATCATCTTTTATATCCATATCTAACTCATCATCCACAATCTCATACTGTGAATCAAGGATTTTCCAAGTTATAAAAGAACCAACAGCAACACCTGTTGCAAATATAAATAATTTATTTAAAAAAATGTTCATAATCATCCTCCTCTTTTAATTAAACGGATTTGGTTGTTCTAAAATATAAATGTTTTCTCCATTTTTCCATCCGGGGATTTTTTTAAGTTCGAATAAAGTTTTTATTGTGGCTTCTCCGGTGTTCCATTTAACGGCTGCCTGCTCTACGGTCATCACATTAAGAATATCGCATACATTAGTAAACTCTACATCTTCGAAATTATTTTCAAGAATAAATATGATTAATTCTCTTCCGGTCATTTATTCAACCTCCTAAAATACTGAATAGCATCGGTAGTCGAAAGTATCACGATAAATATAATCCGACCCGATGCTATCAAGACTTTTTGTTATTCAAATTTTGTCATAGATATTACCATCTACATTGAAGTCCAGAAGAATCGTTCGTTCAAGTCCATTAACAAATCTTCTATTTGCCTCGTTGTTAATATCATAAATACCAAAGTCTACGAAATTGTCACCAACCGGATGTTTTTCATCGTAAATCCATCCTACAACCATTCCTGCGGCAGTTCTGGTAATACCAAGCATGTCATACACCTCGTTTAATGTGAGCCATCCTCTACTTTTCAATAAGTCATTAGCCCAACACTGCTGTTTCTTTAAGAACACCAAATTTAACTCTGGATCTTTCGTCCAGCCGGTACATCCGTCATCATAAAATCTGGCAAATTCCGAAAGCTCATTGGGGTCTACCGTATTTACAGTAACCTTGCTTGTTTTTTCGTTTCCGTCCTCATCAAGTTCTGTCACTTCGACAGTGTCTGATTTGATATTATACTTGAGTTCTTTATCGAGCTCTTTTCCGAATCGTTCAATAACACGATTTCGATAATCTTTAAATCCTTTATCTACTGCTGTATATGCCGCTGCGAGTGCTACATTACGTTTACGAAGAATATTATGTCCTCCAAAGATTGCACCGATAGATGCAGCTCCAAGAATAACTGATGGACCATATAATTTAGCAATTTTTAATGCCGACTGTGTATACGTAATAGTTAAATCTTTGCTCGCATCTTTTTCCGTATACTCTTCAGAATATCCTTCTTCCTCAATATAATCTTTTATCTTATCAATCTGTTCTTTGGATTCTTCTAAAACAGAATCTAATTTTCTGGTGGCTTTGCAAGCTAACACCGCACTTGTCACTACTCCTATAACTCCTGTCACTACCAGAATTTCCGGGCTATGTTTTTTAAGCTGAAAACCAGCTTTGTGAAATGTTCTATTTACTTTAGTTACAATATCAAACTTTTTCATAATTAATTATCTCCTTTTTCTATCTCGTTAATACTAAACAAACGTCTGTTTCTTCTGTGTCTATAAACCTATGTAACATAACATGATTATAACTAGAACAGTCGCCACAATTCCATTCAGTCAGACCATACATTTTATAGGCTTCTCTTTCAGTTATGTAATCATTTTCTATAAGAAACTCAAATACTTTAAAATAGAATTCTGTGGCGTCCTTTTTATTATCAAACAAAAATTTTAATTTGTTGCCTTCTTTAATCGGCATGTGTTCACCATGTTTAAGCGCATTATTACACGGACTCTTAGGCGGCATATCTCCTTCAACTTTCTTAATAAGATGATTTAAGTACCACTGAGCTTTCTTCAAATCTTCAAGCTCGTTTTTATGTTTCCAGCGACAAATATACTTAATAATATTACCTGTATCAGTCGCTTCAATTCCTTTAAGATCTGATGTAAACGCTTCGATCACATCAATTACCTCAATCCCTGAATTTGAAATATAATGTTCAGGATGATTTACCATATCTTTCATTTCTAGCCTCCTTAATCTATAACCTTTGGCTTTGGTAATTTTATAATGTATCCATCTCGAACTCTAACTACTTCAGCAGTTCTAAGACTAGACCATCCATATTTGTTATCGGTATAGTTTCCTGTTTCTCCGACCAAATCATAATAGTCCGAAACGCTCACGATATCGTACCTATCAATTATTTCATCCATTTTCTCTAATACTTCATCAGCTTCTTGGCGAGAAGGAATTACAATATCGTCAAAAGAATATCCAGACCTTCTAGTCACAGTCCGGTCATCTCTTCTGTCTCTACTTGAATAGTCCCTATAAGAAACATAAGTATTGGATGAACGCCTTTTGTTCCCTTTAACAGCTCCCCAAAGCATCATGTCTACTCCGTTTGTTATGATATCTGAGATAGTGTTTTTAATCGTTGGAATAAGAACATCCATCCAAATATAATCCACAACATTTGATGCGTCTTCGGCAACAAAAACATCAGCGAATTTTGTCATGCTGCTTTTCTTTTTTCTTCGTACTTTACCTTTTACTACTTTTTCTACTTTTTTCTCTTTCATTTCTTCTTTATATTTGTGGCTATTTGGCTTGTAATCCATATCCATGGTTTTACCTCCTAATCAATAATCTCAAGTTCTCCTGGTACTGTGATTTTGGTTCTCGGTGTTCTATTTGTCGCTCGCTTAAACTGATAAGCCAAATTACTTCTGGCTTTTCGTTTCGACGATGCTATAGTTTCCCCTCGCCAACATTTAGCAATTACCTTATCAAATTCAAGCACTGGTCCTTCATAAAAATATCTATGATCCATAGTGTTCCTCCAAAATAAAAAGGGAAACACCTTGTTACAGGTGCTTCCCTTATGGAAATATAAATTCTATTCTTCGTTTTCAACTCCTTCAGAATCAGAATTCTCAAGTGTTGGAATCTGATTATTTGATGTATTATTCTCAAGAGGAGAATAATCGTCATTATCAGAACCTTTAGATCCTAAAGCATAACCCACTGCACCGCCAACTAAAGTTAATCCTACTGCCAGGATTTTCTTTTTGTTTTTAGTGATAAAGTTTCTTCCTTTAGTAAATAAATTTTCTTTCATTTCTTCTTCTCCTTCAATTGTAATATCCTCATCATTAACAACTTCAGTTTCCATCTCTTCGTTTTTCATTTCTTCTTTAATCATTGTTGTTCTCCTTTCACAAATGAAAATTTATATATTCTTCCATTAAAGCGTTTGTAAATTGTGCGAATCAATCTATGTATCCGGGATTATATCTTGGTGGTACCTCATAATCCAACATTAAACATGGGTTTCCATTTTCCATTTTTGTGGCTACCATTTCGACCTCGATTTTTCCTTCAGAATATAAATTCCATCCAAGGTCTGGAGTGTATTCAGTATATTTAACACCTATTTCATTATAAAATTCTTTTAATGTCACATATTCTTCCATTCCGGATATCATTCTATAATTTAAATCGTTTATGGCTCTTTTTATGGTCTCCACCTCAGATTGGAAATAACTTGTTGATATCGGTTCGAAAAACCACACTTTATTGCTATCACCGACAATTACTACTTCAGATTTTGGCTGTGCGGTATTGTCTATTTTCTTCTGTGCTACTTTCTCACGAATATCTTTCGCTTTTTCTTCTCCGAGTTCTTCAACAATAGTTTCCTTATATTCTGACAATGCTGTTTCAGATAACTTATATGCTGTGGCTAATGCGGCATTGCGTTTCATATTTACTGAGTTAGCACCAAAAAGACAACCTGCCGATACTAAGGTTAGTGATATCGATGGAATATAACATTTCCAAACCGCTTTAACTTTTTCTTTAACCGTCAGGTCTTCTTTCTTGTCGTGTTGCGCATCTTCCATAAGTTTTAATGCTTTCGGGGTTGCTTTCACAGCAAGTATGGTAGAAGTAATCATACCGGCGACCCCGATACCTGTAAGAATTTCGGGACTATGTTTATATACCATTCTTTTTGTATCCCTTACAAATTTACTTAGCGTCATTGTTTTACCTCCTTCAAAATAAAAATAAGAAGCCCTTGTTAGGACTCCTTATCGTTTTCGAAATTGTCAATTTTATTAATCAGTTCATCTATTTTCTGATTTTTTTTGTTATCCATTACAGCTCCTACGAATGCGCCTACACCCATAATCACTGGAACTATCAAACTTCCAAAATCAATTTTCGATAAATCTGGTTTTTTCATTTCGTTCATCTCCTTTCCATAATAGTGATTGTATTTTTCACGAATTAATAGGGTTCTTCCCAATATTTAAATCTAGGTCGGAATAACATTTCTATAATATAAAAATTAGTTCCGTCTTTTAATTGTGCCTTATCATGATTAAAATCTATCCAATATTCACCTTCGTCATAAGGAGTCCAACCAATACAATCTCCTTTCTCTATTCCTTCTAAACCTAAAAATTCATAGAACTCATTCACGTTTTCTTCTCCTGCTAAAATATAATTCCTATTAATATGATATTCTGCCGTAAGAACCTGCTCAATAGTCGCTTCAAAGAATCGTTTAGAAAACTCGTCATACCATAAAACATTCTCCCCTTCATGCTCACCTATTGATAAGTCTACATCGTGAAGGAAACATGATGCCGTTACTGAAACTTTTTCTGATTTTTCCACAGCAAGAGCTTCAATTATTCTATGATCAGCTTCTTCCCCATAAAGTTCTTTAAGTTTTCTACGATAATCTTTATATGATTGATCCAGCATAGCATAAGCACTCATCATACTTGCTTGCTGTTTTCTATTGAGCGACTGTGCTCCAAATATACATATAATCGTAGTTCCTCCAATAAGAATCGAAGGTAAGTATGTAAGAGCTGTCGTTTTTGCTTTCTCCCATTTTGATAATTCTTCTCCTTTGTTTTTCTCAGCCTCTTCTAACAACTGAATTGCTTTTGGAGTCGCTTTTACTGCGGTTACTGCTGTAACAACGACACCGATGCTAGCCAAACCCGATAATATGACCGGCGTATTATGTTGTAGATATTTTTTTAACGACATAGTATACCTCCTTAAAAAGAAAAAAGAAAGAGGCCAATAATGACCTCTGTACATAACTGTAAAACCGTTTATTCGCCGAAATATATTAATAAACAATATATTAAGGCTCCACCCAGTATCGCAATTAATGCCTGCATGTTATTTGTCCTCCTTCTTTAAATAATCTGCTGTAGAATTTGCTAGTTTTGCCATAAACCTTAATGTTTTACTACTATCACCGGAATATAAAGTTATCGTTTCTGTAGCTGAGACATCACAAGCTTTTAATACACCTAATATGTATCCTTTGCCTAATATAAATCCCAGCTCCAGCGTACCTAACGCAATACCTCCGATAGCACACCTTTTAATCAGTTTGTTCATTTTTAGCTCTCCTTTCAGATTTTATTTCATAATAGGAATTGTAAAAATAGCGAAAAAGAAAGAGCCATCGCTGACTCTAACCTTTGAGATTATTTTTTACATTTCTTTTTTAATAAATGTTTTAAAATCCATCCTATCAAAAATATACAAATAATCACATCGCCAAATATTATTATGCCTACTGATCCGATACATCCAATACCAATCACAGTGGCTATAAGTAATATTACTAATGTAATTAATAAAATTGTAAATAGAATCATTTTCAATTCCTCCTTAAAAAATATACATTTATATCTCATAATAGGAATTGTAATTTTCGCTAAATACTCCGTCTATCAAAGCAAGTCTCCCAACGTTCGCGTTTCAACGGTTTCATTTTTAAAGCCCACATAATCTGTCGGACGCTAACTGTGGGGTATAATCCTTCGTCACATTCACCTGCCCGTTCGTCGAAAAAACTCTTGAACTTCGGATGTAAATATATTCGATCAGTCAACCATGGATCTATCTCAGTCCAATACGTTGATTTATTTTCTGAATTATATCGCTGCTGAATTACAGCCAATCCCTTATTTCCTATCTGATATAATGTGCAAATACTATATACCGGATGATTGCATGTATAAATCATACCGAATATAGAAGAATATATTTTTGGTTTTTCATAATGATATCTCATAAAAGTTACTCTTTTCGTTTTATTAAAAAATAAAAGAAAGAGCCGAAGCTCAATCTTTTAGATATTATTTGTACGTAGTTTTATTTTCTTCACTGATATTTAACAGTTTTTCTAATTTACTTTCGCCATTTTTCTTTGTGTATTTAATTTTTGTACCTTCACGATTAATAACTACATCATAGTTTTTACCTTCAACAATGTTATAGATTTGATTTTCGTAATCCTGAATCTGAGAATCTTTTTCTTTAAGCTTATTCTCATACTCAGTCTTTACTTTATTCAACTCTACTTCATGTTTATGGTTTATACTACTCAGTAATATAACCAAATATGTACTCATTAATACCATAGTCAATACGATTCCTAAAATAGTTTTCTTCATAATAAATACCTCCTAAAATTATACATTTATATCTCATAATAGGAATTGTAAAAATAGCGAAAAAGAAAGAGCCCTGGTTAGGCTCGTTTCATATCCAATGCAAATATTTTCTGTGTAACATCTAGTACGTCCATTTTTGATAATTTGACGCTGCGTACAATTTCGTCTACACTACATCCTCTTCTCCACATAGCTTCAACTTTTCTGTATTTTGTGTCTTTTTCCTTATCTTTTTTGTTGTTATACATAGTTTTACCTCATAAAATATAAGTTCTGTCTTTCATAATAGGAATTGTAAAAATTACGAGATAAAACCAAAAGAAAATGACAGTGTCAAGTTTCCTCAACACCGTCAATTCTTTACATGTTATTTTTTAAACATATTAAAGATTTTTCTAGTGAATTCTTTTCCTGCCGTCGATGTAATAACATTACTCTGATCGAACTTTAATGTTTTGATTGTCCCCCAGATAGTTATACCTGCTGGAATAACAATACCAGCAATATTAATCTTGTTTCGAGTCTTTCTATCTTTTATATCCTCTTCCAATTGTCTATATTTTAAATCAAGTTCAGCTTCCTTACTGTCGATTCTTTCTTTAGCATCGGATTCGAATTTTTCCATTTCGATTGCTCGATCCATTAATTTGCTAATACCGTTAACTGCTGTTTCATACTTATCTGAGCCAACTTCAAGCTTTGATAATTCTTCAAGTTCTGCTTTGATTTCATCGTGCAACATAGTTTCATTTTTCATCATGAAAACCTCCTTAAAAATATAAATATTAACATGTTTCCATTAAAGGCTATGTTATTTTTGCGACTCCTCTTTTTTAAGAATGACATAAGATTTATGTAATAAAAGTTCTTTATGTTCAATTTCTATACTAATTGTATAAAAACCAGTGTCATCGTCATCATAGGGCTCCAACTTAAATTTACCAAATACTCCAGTTTTAACAAAAGGAAGCCCTACTAATAAACATCCTATAAATATGCCACCAATGAATACGAATAAATAAATCATCTTATACCTCCGTTATTTTTTATTACTTACAAATATAAATCAGTTCCCGGTAATCTGCGTTCTTGTTTTTTTACACAAAAAAAAAAGACACCAAGCGAAAATAACTCAGTGTCTATATTTTTTATTTTATTGTATTGATATTAAATCGGTATTTATTTTATTCTGAACTTCCAAATAATATTTTAATTCGGCGTCATTCAGATCATTATCCTTAAGAGCATCAAAATCTTTTACTACCTTCGTATATTTTTCCATATATTCGGCATAATCGTTAGCCATAGAAACTGCATCATCTGACTCCGAATACTTCTTCATGAAGTCGATATACTTATTCATGAATGATTCGTAACTATCTATCGCTTTTTTAACTTCTGGTCTAATTTCGCTCGATGCGCTTTTTTCAGTAGTGGTCGTAGGCTTTGATTCAGTGGTAACTTCTTCTTTTTTCTCGGTGGTAGTTGCTGTTGTGGTTGATTCTGATGTTGCTTCGGTTTTCGGTGCTTCTGTTTTATTTGTTGGTTCTGAGCCACACCCAGAAATTGCAGTAACAGTCATAAATATACCTGTTACTAAAATGGTGATTTTCTTTTTCATAGTATTTTCCCCTCCTTATATGTTATTATTAGTATAATATATAAAAATATATTACGCAATTAGAAAAGAAAAAAGAAAGGACCCGAAGGTCCAATCTTCTTATTTTTCTAATATAACATCTAGTTTTCTGTTCATTTCGTCTATCGTTTTTGCCTGTTCAACCATCATTTTTTTTGAAATATCGATGAGCTCGAATGTTGCTTTCAAAACCGCAATATCATTATCAGAATCCATATCAATTATATCTTCTGTTAAGATCTGTACAGTTAATAAACGTACCATTTTGTCCATCTTTTTCTCCATCTCCATAGCTGTTTCTAACATAATAATTTCCTCCTTTAATAAAAACTAAATTATATTATCTCATAATAGAAATTGTAAAATGTGCGAATTATTGTCGTTCTTTATCCAGCAGCCAAAAGAAACACCTATATCTATCGTAATAATAATCTTTTCCACATGGAATATTGCAATATGTTTTTAAATATGTATATGATTTATCTTCTGTTACTCCTTTTAATAAATATTCATATATACCCTCATCAACTTTTATTGCAATATTCTCTACTATTTTAATTCGTTCTGCGTAATAAAGCCGCTTGATGGCTATTTCCCCAGTATGATCAGATATCCGTTTTTCTAATCTAGATTTATTATTACTTAATCTAGGTAAAGAATATGTACTTAATAACTCAATGTATTCCTTCTTCCATTCAGGATACTGTAAACAAAAATGCTTCAGCTCGAAATAACGATGTCTTGGTATCCAGTATTTATTGTTTTGTGATAGTTCTGATTTAACATAACTCATTGTGTTTTCCCCTCCCATATATAACCTGTTTCTTCGTATAATTTCTTTGGAGAAATATAAAAATTAATACGTCCATATTTACTGTTGATTTCTTCGATAGTGGTTATTTTTTTACCATCTCTTGTAGCTACTCCTATCGGCAACCAACCGGATATAATACCAGCTCTTATCCATGTGGCATCCTTACCGTATACTTTTGCTACCACAGATACCGGGACTGACCCCATTCCAAATACATGCTCATCCATATATTTATCACCCCTTTCAATTTCTATTCTAGGTTAGAAATTACTGGGAGTTAAAACAAAGTCAGTGGTATTTATCCTTCCATCGTTTCATCGTCATTTCACTTGGATAATCCTCAAATCCTAAAGTGTCCGGAGTTATTAAACCTTCTACGACTCCATCTATTATTTCTTTTCGATACTGCTTGTATGGTAAAATATCATCCGGCAAATATCTATGAGTGAAACCACATTCGATGCAATGGTATCTCTCAACCAATACTATTCGTTTTACGCCATTTTTTTCTTTAACAATACGTTTTACACAATCGTAATATCTAACTTTACCACCGCATCGAACACATCTGTATTTATCCATTTTGATTATTCTCCATTTTGAATGTAGGAATTGACAGTTCATACATCCTTATGATATACAAGTAAGTATAAAATACCTATGGAAAGGATGATATGTATGATAATCAAATGTACAGAATGTGGTTTACAAGTTAGTGACAAGGCTATATTATGTCCACATTGTGGTTTTCCTATGCAGCCAAACGCAATTGGAAAATATACTCGTAAAAAGAAAGGACGCCCTAAATTACCGAATGGTTTTGGACAAATAAGTGAAATTAAAAACAGAAATTTAAGAAACAGATTTCGAGCGATGGTTACTGTCGGTAAAACTCCAGAAGGTAAACCTATATCGAAACTTCTAAAGCCAAACGCCTATTTTAAGACATACAATGAAGCATATGAAGCCCTTGTTGAATATAACAAGAATCCATATGATCTAAATACATCATCTATGACAATGGCTGAATTATATGAGAAATGGTCTGAAGAATATTTAAAAACCGTAGCTAAATCGAATGCCCGAAATATTCAGTCTGCATGGAATTATTGCTCAGTTCTATATAAGATGCGTGTTACCGATGTAAGAGCTAAGCATTTAAAGAAGTGTATAAACGAGGCTTCAAGAAAAGAGAAAGGAATAATAATACAAGCTAGTGCTAATATGAAAAGTAAAATAAAATCTATATTTAATTTAATGTTTGATTATGCTAACGAGAATGACTTAGTTGAGAAAAACTATGCCAGAACATTTAATATATCAGATAATATATTAAAAGAAGTTGAAGAAGAGAAACGAGGACATATTTCTTTTACTGAAGAAGAAATGAATATATTATGGAAGAATGTTGATGAAATTCCTTATGTAGATGTCATTCTCATTCAATGTTATTCTGGATGGCGACCTCAGGAATTAGGATTAATCGAACTTGATAGAGTTGACCTGAATAATTGGGTGTTTACTGGGGGTATGAAAACAGACGCTGGTATGAATCGTCTTGTACCTATTCATTCGAAAATACGACCGTTGATTAAAAAACGATATGATGAAGCTATAAATATAAATAGCAAGTACCTGATCAATTGCGCTGATGGTCAAAGAAAAAGCGGTATTAAAATGACATACGATAAATACAGGCATCGTTTTGAAAATATTAGAGATGGATTAAAACTTAATCCCAAGCATAGAGCGCATGATCCGAGAAAACAATTTATCTCGATGGCTAAGAAATATAATTTAGATGAATATGCTATAAAATACATAGTTGGCCATAGGATTTATGATGTTACGGAGAAAGTATATACTGATAGAACTGTACAATGGTTAAAAGATGAAATGGAGAAAATAAAATGAAATGAGTGTAGGAATGAAGTGTAGGAGTAGTGTAGGAATAATGTATGAACAACACACATTATCCTACTTTTTACTACTACTAACTACTTCTTAAAAACCTTTATTTATGTGGTTTTCTTAGAATCTACCTGCTTTAGCAGCTTCTTCTACGCTAACTGCAACGGCTACAGTAGCTCCAACCATAGGGTTGTTACCCATTCCGATAAGACCCATCATCTCTACATGAGCTGGTACAGAAGAAGATCCTGCAAACTGTGCATCAGAGTGCATACGTCCCATTGTATCTGTCATACCGTAGGAAGCTG
>OLSM01000159.1_pt1 | contig 68793 bp, 61 predicted proteins | sample 1672721 | NCBI WGS metagenome assembly OLSM01 (sample SAMEA3136717, study PRJEB25190) | human gut metagenome
TTACCGGTAGAGGAACTGGAGCAGATCCTCCATACAGCAGCAGAATATAAAAAAGAAACAAAGGACTGCCGTAAGGCGGATTTTCTGGGGATCAATATGGAAGGGCCTTTTATCAGCCCGGCGAAAAAAGGGGCACAGGACGCAAGAAATATCCTGCCATGTAATGTGGAAATCTGTGACCGTTTTTTAAAGGCCTCGGAAGGTCTGGTAAAATTTATAGGGATTGCACCTGAAGAAAGTGAGCATGCAGTAGAATTTATCCGGGAAGTTCATGAAAGGGTCAATGTTTCTCTGGCACATACCAATGCAGATTACGATACAGCAATGGAAGCATGCAGAGCAGGGGCAAACCATGCAGTCCATCTGTATAACGCAATGCCTGCGTTTACGCATCGTGCACCAGGCGTCGTAGGTGCTGTTTTTGATAATAAGGATGTTATGGCAGAGATCATCTGTGACGGGATCCATATCCATCCGTCTGTTGTTCGAGCTACCTTTCAGATGATGGGAGCTGACAGGATGATCCTGATCAGCGACAGTATGAGAGCTACCGGTATGCCGGACGGCCAGTATACACTGGGCGGACTGGATGTTAAGGTTGTGGGAAGACTTGCCACGCTGGTATCTGACGGTGCGATCGCAGGATCTGCCACAAATCTGATGGATTGTATGCGTACAGTTGTTAAAAAGATGGATCTTCCGCTGGAAACAGCCGTGGCCTGCGCGACTATAAATCCGGCCAGAAGCCTTGGTGTGGAAGAACAGTACGGATCTCTGGAAGCAGGTAAAAAAGCTCATGTGGTACTGCTGGATCAGGATCTGGAACTGAAAGCAGTGATCAAGGACGGAGTAAAGATCCGATAGGATCATAGAAGATAAAACGATAAAAAATAAAAAGATAAAAAGAATTTCAGGAGCAGATGACAGCAAAATTCGTGTCAGAATTTGTCGAACGAAAATGCTGGACAAAAGCTTTATAGGATCCTATAATAAGTTTCACCAGAGATCTTCTGGTATCGATCACCGCCAGGTCAGGCGGGAAATTCCACATTTATCTAATTGAATAAACATATATTTGTAATACGAAAGGGGTGTGTATGTCTTTTGGTATATTTTTATCTGTAGCGATTTCTGCAGTGGCCGTATGGATGGATCTGAAAGATGCATCTGTAGATAATGGCTGGATTTTGTTTTCATTTATCATGGGACTTGTGATCCAGGTTATGGAAAAAGGGCCGAAGGGAGGAATTATATTTCTGACGGGAGCTGCAGTTCCGGTCATTCTTCTGGGAATTCTTTTTGTACTTCGGATGCTTGGTGCCGGAGACATTAAACTTCTGTGTGCTCTGGGTGGAATTATGGGACCCCGGACAATTGTGGAATGTATTGTTTATTCTCTGCTTGCAGGTGCGCTCATCTCTCTGGCAATTCTTCTTTCTACAGGCGGTATCCGCCAGCGAATCCTCTATTTATGTCAGTATATGAATGAATTTTACTGTACAGGCGAGATACGGCCTTATTACCGAAAAGGAATGGAATTTCCGGAGAATTTTCATTTTACAGTGCCAGTATTTTTAAGTGTGTTGCTTTATGCAGGAGGTGTGTATTGAAGAAAAACATATTTGCAGTCTGTGATCTGGAAGTGGAATATGCTTTTAATTTCATGGACTATCTGAACCAGAAAAGAAATCTTCCCTTTGAAATCCAGGTATTTACCACGGCGGAAAGTCTCGTTGCCTATGGAAAAGAAAATCATATTGAGTTGCTGCTGATTTCGGATAAGGCAATGCAGAGAGAGGTACGTGAGCTTGGAATCGGAAAGATTATCATTCTTTCGGAAGGAGTACATCCGCCGGAACTGGATCAGTATTCAAGTGTGTATAAATACCAGTCCTCATCCGATGTAATACGCGAAGTGATGGCCTGTTATGGAGAGGAAAAGTCATTGAACCCTGTGGATTTTCCGGCAATGAAAAAGAATATGGATATTATCGGCGTTTTTTCACCTCTTGGCAGATGCCTGAAAACATCCTTTGCGCTTGCGTTGGGACAGATTCTGGCAAAAGAACGGGCAGTTCTTTATCTGAATCTTGAAGAATATTCCGGATTTGAGGAACTTTTTGGGAAAAAGTTTTCTGCAAACTTAAGTGATCTTTTTTACTATGTACGGCAGGGAAATGAGAACCTGGTTCACAGAATGAACGGAATGATTCAGTCCGTGAATAATCTGGATTTTATACCGCCGGTACGGACGCCTTCGGATATTCAGACCGTGTGCTGGGAAGACTGGGAACGGCTTTTGCAGGCGATAACTCTGCAAAGTTCCTATGAAGTTCTGATTCTGGATATCGGAGGAGGTGCAGATGAAAATTTTCAGCTTCTGGAGTTGTGCAACAGAATTTATATGCCGGTCTTGAATGATACCATGTCTGCCTGTAAGATTACGCAGTTTGAAAATCTTCTGCGTATCTGGAATAAAGAAAAAATTTTGGAAAAAACAGAAAAACTGCATTTACCCTTTCATGCAGATAATATATCTCCGGAGTCCTATGTGGAACAGCTGGTCTGGAGCCAGTTGGGAGACTATATACGCAAACTGTTAAGAAAGGAGCGGACATGAACAGAGAACGTTTCCGGGAAATTCATGATCTTCTCATGGAACAGCTGGATGTTTCCCGTGAGTTGTCTGATGAAGAAATCCTGGAGGTGATCGATGATCTGATACTGAATCAGTCGGGAAAGACAGTTTTTTCGCTGAAAGAAAAAGTAGAACTTCGTCAGGAACTGTTCTGTTCGGTGAGAAAGCTGGATGTACTGCAGGAACTGATTGAAGATGAAAGTGTAACAGAAATTATGGTCAATGGACCGGATGCTATTTTTGTGGAGCGGGCGGGAAAACTGACCAGATGGAATAAAACTTTTACATCAAAAGAAAAATTGGAAGATGTGATTCAGCAGATTGTAGGGCGGTGCAACCGTGTAGTAAATGAATCCATGCCGATTGTGGATGCGAGACTGGAAAACGGAGCGAGGGTTAATGCGGTAGTTTATCCGGTAGCCCTCAATGGGCCTATTTTGACAATTCGTCGATTTCCGGATGATCCGATTACCATGGAGAAACTGATTTCCCTGGACAGTATTACGGAAGAATGTGCTGAATTTCTGAAGAAACTTGTGCAGGCAAGGTATTCGATGGTAATTGGCGGTGGTACGGGCAGCGGAAAAACAACATTTCTTGGTGCTGTTGCGGAGTATATTCCGAAGGATGAACGTCTGATTACGATTGAAGATAATGCCGAGCTGAAGATTCGTGGCATTGAAAATCTGGTATGTCTTGAGGCAAAGATGGCGAATATGGCAGGTGCGGCTTCTGTGACAATCCGTGATCTGATACGGTCTGCGCTCAGAATGAGGCCGGACAGAATAATTGTAGGCGAAGTTCGAGGAGGAGAGGCGGTAGATATGCTGCAAAGTCTGAATACAGGACATGACGGGAGTCTGTCTACTCTTCATGCAAACAGCAGCAGAGATATGCTGTCCAGAATAGAAACTATGACACTTATGGGAATTGATCTTCCCCTGGAAGCGATACGCAGGCAGATTGCCTCAGGCGTAGATGTTCTGGTACACCTTGGACGAATGCGGGACAAAAGCAGAAAACTGCTTGAGATTACGGAGGTGTGTGGTTTTGAGAACGGAGAGATTCAGACACGGCCGCTGTATCGCAGGGAAGAAGGAAAAGGACTTGTAAAAGTAAATACACTTTTACACTGTGAAAAAATGGAACGGGCGGGAATTAAATTATGAAAGAACGGAAAGGAAAGAAATGGGAATTTACGAGGAAAGATTACAGGACATATCATTTTACGGCGAAGGAGACAGCAAAGTATCTTCTGGAGGGAGTTGCCATATGCGCTGCAGCCGATTATCTGTTTTATCAGAGCCTTCCGGTACTGCTGTTTATGTTGCCGGTACCGGTGATTTTTCTGAAGATCCAGAAGAAAAAGTGCATTGCAAGACAACAGCGGAATCTGAATTATCAGTTCCGGGATGCGCTGACATCCATGAATGTAGCCGTACAGGCCGGGTATTCTGCGGAAAATGCTGTGCGGGCCAGTGTGAAGGATCTGGGAAGACTCTACGAAAAGGGAAGTGATATTCTGGAAGAATTTCGTTATATCGAGAGTCAGCTGCGTTTAAGTGTTCCTGTAGAAGAACTGTTTCTGGATTTTGGAAAACGAAGCGGAGTGGAAGATATTGAGAATTTTGCGGCGGTATTTTATACGGCGAAACGGACTGGCGGAGATATGACACAGATGATTCAGAAGGTTGCCAGAATGCTGGGAGATAAGATTGAAGTAAAAAAAGAAATAGAGGCAACACTGGCTGCAAAAAAATCTGAACAGATGGTTATGAGTGTTATGCCGGCCGGCATTATCTGTTATCTGAAGCTGACTTCTCCGGGATTTCTGGATGTACTTTACGGAAATCCTTTTGGAATCTGTGCCATGACAGTCTGTATGGTAATTTATGGATTGTCTTACTGGCGGGGAGTGAAAATTGTAGATATAGAAGTGTAGGTGTGTGTGATGTGGATACATATTGTGATATTTATGGTGATTCTTGGAGCTTTTCTTGCCGGAAAGCTGGGGCGTCTGCCACCGTGGGCAGGGAATGCAGAAGGACAGAAACTTTTTATCCTGGTAGCGCTTGCCGGAAATATCATCGGAATGCTTCTGACCGTTCAAAGTGGCGGAGGTACGGTGTATTCATCCGGATACCGTATGGAAAAAGAGGAGACAGGTGCTTACGAAGAGAAATTCATAGTATCTGTAGACGGAAAAAAAGCCGGCTCCCTGTATGTGCAGGTGCCGGAAAAGGAAACGGAAAAGTCCGGGGAAGAGCCGGAAACGGAGAAAGAACTGAGCGAAGAACAGCAGCGCGAGAAAGAACTGCAGGATATGATCGTACAGTATAACCAGAAAAAGAATGATCCCAGGTATTATTATCTTCCGGAAGAATGGAATGGAAAACACCTGGAATGGGAGCAGCCGAAAGATACAACCGGAAATCTGTTTTCCGCATTGGGACTGGTTGCGGCGGCAGCAGTGGTAATCGCAAAAAGAAGAGAAGAAGAATCTGTTCAGATAAAGAGAAGAGAACAGATGCTGATGGATTATCCGGGACTGGTTATGAAATTCACTCTTCTGGTACAGGCAGGTTTAACTGCGAGAAAGGCATTTCAGAAAATTGCCATGGATTATGGAAAAAGAGAAGAGGGAAATAAACGCGCAGCGTATGAGGAAATCCGTACAGCATGTTATGAGATGGACAGCGGCGTTTCGGAAGCAGAGGCTTATCGTAGATTTGGAGAGCGGTGTGGACAGGTAAAATATAAAACCTTGTCAACACTTCTGATTCAGAATCTTCAGAAAGGAAGCCGGTATCTGTCTGATTTACTGGAAAAAGAATCTGTGGAAGCCTGGGAGGAAAGAAAAAGAAAGGCAAGAGTACTGGGCGAGGCGGCAGCAACAAAACTGCTTCTTCCGATGGTGCTGATGCTTCTGGTTGTGATGGCAGTAATTATGCTGCCGGCCTGTCTTTCCTTTTACGGCGGATAGAAGAACCGTGTGAAAACACAGAAATGAGAGGTGACAAATGAAAAATATCTGGAAATATATGAAAGCATTTGTGGCGGAAGAAGATGCAGTGGGAGTTGTGGAGATTATTCTGATTCTGGTGGTTCTGATCAGTCTGGTAGTCATTTTTAAGCAACAGCTCACTTCGCTTGTTAAAAATATTCTTTCAAAAATCACCAAACAAAGTAATTCAATCTGAGAAGGATAAAAAACGGTAAGCGATAATTTACCGTTTTGGAAAGGAGAGGTACCCTTTGGCAAAGACAGTGAAAAAAGGCAGTATTACGATTTTTCTGGCACTGATTCTGAGTGTTGTTCTGTCGCTTGTATGTGCCAATATCGAATCTGTACGTATGTCAGCTGCCAGAACGCAGATACTGAACAGTATGGATATCGGGCTTTATTCCCTGTTCGGGCAGTACGACAGGACACTGCTTGAGAATTATGATCTGTTCGCATTCTATGCAGGTGGAAAAGGGGATGTAGATATGGCCTCTGTGTATGATAATTTTGAGTCCTATATGAAACCTGTATTAAAACAGAACAGTCAGAAACTGGAACTTCTGCAGGGAGGATTTAATGGATACCGTCTGCTGACTGACGGAAACGGAGAAGTTTTTTATCAGCAGGCTGTCGGTTATATGCGGGAAACACTCGGAAGTCAGGGGGTACAGATCCTTCTCGAAAAACTGAAAGACCAGGAAGAAAAAACAGATGAAGCGCAAAGAAAAGGAGAACAGTCTGAAAACGGTGGAAGTCTGGATTCCTATGATTCTGAGATTTCAAATGCGGCGCAGAAAAGTGAAGAAGCAAAGAATAACCAGGAGAATCAGAAGGAACAGGGAGATTTCGGAGATGGAGGAAGTGGAGATGATTTTACCGGTGGAGTAGATACAACCGTAGAAAATCCGATTCCGGTTATCAGAAGAGTCCGAAAAATGGGACTTCTCGATCTGGTAGTTCCGGCAGAACGTGGAATTTCAGATGCTTCCACAGATAGGAGAACATTGGCGTCAGGAAGAAAACTTCAGACGGGAATGGTAATGAATTCGGATATTCAGTTAGATACTTCCTATACTTCAGGAATTCTGTTTAGCCAGTATCTGCTGAAAAAACTGGGAAATTATCGAAAGCCTGCGTCTTCGGGACTGAACTACCAGGTGGAGTATATTCTGGGAGGAAAAAACAGTGACCGCGAGAATCTGAAATCTGTAGCAACAAAACTGCTTTTGATCCGTCAGGGCGTGAATATGGCATATTTAATTTCTGACGGAGGAAAACGTATCCAGGTAGAAACACTGGCTCTGGCAATTGCATCGGGTTTTTTGATTCCGCCGGCAGCAGTGGTAATAGAGGCTGCTCTGATATTCTGCTGGGCGTTTGCGGAGAGTGTTTTGGATGTGCGGGAACTGTTTGCAGGTGGGCATGTTCCGCTTGTAAAAACAGCAGCAGACTGGCAGTTATCTCTGGAAAATCTGGCACATATTCTGGACAGTCTGGATTCTTCCAGAAAAGATTCCAGTGGAGGGATGTCTTATGAAGATTATCTTCGGGTTCTTCTTATGGCAAAAGGAAAACAGGAAAAAGTTACGAGAGGAATGGATATGATTGAATGTGCGATCCGTGAAAAAGGAAAAAGACCGGGATTTCAGATGGATCATTGCATTGTTGCACTGGAAGCATCCGCAGATATAAAAGCAAACAAAAAGAAAATATTTACGGTTACAAGGCAATATGCCTATGAATAAAAAAGGAGGTGCACAGGGATGCTTTTTCAGAAAGAAAAAGAAGATAAAAATCAGATAAACAGACTGGATCAAAAAAGAGAAAGGCGCTCTCAAAGAAGGTTATTTCTGTTTTCCCCGATAAGCAGAAAACCGCTTTCTGAAAAAGTATCCCCGTGCACCTTTTTAAAGAGAGCAAGTCTTACACTGGAGACTGCACTGGTTTTGCCACTGTTCTTTTTTGGAGTGATTGCACTGATTTCATTTATGGATATTTACAGAGTCCAGACAGAGCATCTGACTGGTTTATGCCAGAAAACAAAAGAGGCAGGAATGTATGCTTATGGAACCGGCAGTTCCGGAGCAGAAACTGTTACACTGCCGGATGTATATTCCTATCAGCCTATCGGTGGTCTGATTCCGCTTCCCAAAATATGGTTCCACAACACGGTAAAGGTTCATGCATGGACAGGTGTGCTCTATGAAGAAGAAAATGATGCAGTGGAAAGCCAGCCAATGGTCTATGTGACAGAGTCCGGAACCGTGTATCACAGAACACTTGGATGCAGTTATCTGAATCTGTCTGTGCAGCAGGTATCAGGAACTTCTGTAAAAAATCTCAAAAATACATATGGGGAAAAATATCAGGCATGTGAACTTTGCAGCCGCGGGCAGGAACCGGCGGGAACTGTGTATATTACAAAAAAGAGTAATCGTTTTCATAACAGGGAAAGCTGCAGTGCACTGAAACGGTCTGTGAGAATGGTAAAAGAAGCAGAAGTATCCGGTGAAATGAGTGCCTGCGGGCGCTGTGGTTAAAAGGAGGAAGACTATGGACAGGCTGGAAATCTGTATGACTGTATTCCTGGGAATTAATACATGGACAGATATTTGGAAAAAAGAGATTTGTGTTCCGGTATTAGGTGTTTTTCTTGCAGGGGGAATTCTGTGGAGAATATGGGAAGGGACGTTTTGGGCAGAGGGGCTGATTTCTATGGGAGCAGGTACAATTGCGGCGGTGATATCGGTGCTGACCAGGGGAGAAATCGGATTTGGAGACGGACTTCTGATTCTGGCAATGGGATCTGTACTGAAAAGTGGAGAATTACTGGGAGTACTCTGCGCTGCGCTTTTGCTGTGTGGAATCTATTCAGGCCTGCAGCTTCTGGTGTTTAAAAAGAAGCGTGATACGGAAATACCTTTTGCACCGTTTCTGCTGGTCGGATATCTGGGAGGAATACTTTTATGAAAAAACTGAAAAAAGGAAGTTTTACAATAGAAGCGGCATTATTGATGCCGTTGATCCTCATGGTGTTGATGGGGCTTCTGTATCTGGATTTTTTTGTACATAACCGGGCATGGCTGACGTCAGCGGCATATGAGGCGGCAGTCAGTGGAAGTATGGAAGGTTATAAAAAAGACGGAGACATATATGAAAAAGCAGATATTCAGGGTAGAATGCTTGGGAGTACCGGACTTCCGGGTGGTGAGAACCTAAGTATGCAGACCAGTGCAGGGAAAACCGTACAGGTAACCTATCAGATGGATGTACCGGCTGGTTTTCTGTCACAGAAATGGAAGATTGAAGTTTGCGGAAAGGCAGCTGTTTTGCGTCCGACAGGATGGATACGTAAAGTGAAGGGAACGGTGGATGTTCTGGAAGAGGTGAAAAAATAAAATGAAATCAGAATATAAGAGAGACATGAATCATAATTATCTGATTCTGACAGGAGAAGAGGCAATTGATACCAATTCCTATCAGGTTCGAATGATTGTGGCAAATGCAGTACCGGATCTTCTTCAGTGCCGGATTCAGGGGATAGATGGAAAATTCATGGTGTATTACGATGTGACTTCCAGGCATTCAATGACTGCTCTTTTTGAAGAAAAAAAGATTGGGATGGAAGAACTTCAGGTAATTCTGGGAGGATTTGTCCAGGTTATGGAAGCAATGTCCGAGTATCTTCTGAATCCCTGCCAGTTGATTCTGGAACCGGAATATATTTATCTGGATGCGGAAAAACAGAATGTCCGGTTCTGTTATCTTCCAGGATTTCACAGCGAGATACAGAAACAGTTTCAGAATCTGGCTGAATATATTCTTCCAAAGCTGAATCATGAAGACGGAAAAGCGGTTATGCTGGGATATGGCGTATACAGACGTGCACTGGAAGATAGTTTTCACCTGGAGTATATCAAAGAAGAACTTTATAAAGTGAAAAATGGAGAGGCATCAGATTTTTCTGCATACGAAAAAAAGAAGCCATTTAAGCAGGCAGAGAAAAGCCAGGAAGAGCATAAAGAACAGGAAGAACTCTGGCAGATGGAAAACTGGAACAGAGAAGACCTGGACGGGGTGGAAAAAAAGAAAAAGGACAGTAAGCCAAATAACAGAGAGGTGAAAAAAGAGAACAGGGACAGACTGTGGAAAACGGCAGGGTTTCTTTTGGCACTTCTGATTCTTCTGGGAATTACTGCGGGAATGGCGGCAGGATATCTTCCAAGAGTAAGCACCGGCGTATTTCTGTCTGTGATTCTGGGGTTGATGGTCCTTGGAATGCTGAGTTATATTCTGATGAAAAAGATTCCTGAGAAGAAACAGAATCCTCATGAGGAAACAGACAGGATCAGAGATTTTCAGGAAAAGAATATTTATGAGATTCCGCAGGAAAAAGAAAAACAGCCGGAAATAAAAGAGCACGAAGCATCAGAAGAAAATACGGAGTGTTTTGGAGAGACCGTAGTTCTTTCGGCAGGAATAACAAAGGGACCGGCTACTCTGGTCAGCCATGAGCCAGGAGAGCTGGCAACCATATATCTGGACCGGGATATTACAGTAATCGGAAAGCTGGAGACTGCAGCGGATGCAGTGATCAATATGCCTACCGTAAGTCGTATCCATGCAAAGATTCGAAAAAGAGATGGGGAGTATTATCTGACAGATCTGAATTCCAGAAATGGAACATCTGTTAATGGCCAGATCCTGAAAAACGGAGAAGACCGCCTTCTGGAAGACGAAGATGAAGTGGATTTTGCACAGGCTCGTTATATTTTTTTGAAATAACAGAGCGAAAATATCAGGTTTATGTCGTATTATATAATGGACCATAGGTTGTCTGTATAATGGAAATCTGTTAAAATAGTCCAATAGATTTGAATTTTCAGATTATAACGGCGCAGTTTTTGAGACTATCATGAAAAACTGCAGAAAAGAGGACTAAAGTGGAAGAAATAAAGAGAGAACCTGTGACTGCACTACTGATTTTGTTGAATACTCTTATTTTTCTTATTGTGGAATTCACCGGTGGTTCAGAGAATGGACAGCATATGCTGGAATGTGGTGCTGTTTATGCACCACTTATCATAGAGCAGGGACAATGGTATCGCATGATTACCAGTATGTTTCTGCATTTCGGTGCGCCACATCTGATTAATAACATGCTGGTACTGTTTGTTCTGGGACAGCGTCTGGAACCAGTTACCGGAAAAATGAAATTTCTGCTGATTTATATTCTTGGAGGACTGGGCGGGAATCTGATTTCTCTGATCTGGGATATGCGGACAGGAAATTATTCACTGTCAGCAGGAGCTTCCGGAGCTGTTTTTGCAGTGATGGGTGGAATGATTTATGTGATCATACGTCACAGAGGAAGAGTCGCAGATTTGAATATGAAGCAGATGCTGCTTATGGCTGCATTTTCTCTTTATTTCGGCTTTGCAAGTGGTGGAGTAGATAATGCAGCCCATGCAGGCGGTCTGCTGTGTGGCTTTATTGCTGCTGTAATCGTTTATCATCCAAGAAAAATATGGAAAACGGTTCCCTGACCAGGAGTACTCTCTATGGAGATACTGCCGTGATGAGCTTCAATAATCTGTCTGGAAATGGCAAGTCCGAGGCCGGTGCCAGATTCTTTTGTTGTGAAAAACGGCTGAAAAATACTGTTCAGCTGTTCTTTTGAAACCCCGCATCCATTATCTTCAATATCGATACAGATACCGGATTTTTTGGAAAAAGCAGATACGGAAATTTTTCCGCCGGGAACAGGAACGGCTTCCCATGCATTTTTCAGAAGGTTCAGCAGCATTTCCCGGATTCGAATTTTGTCAAGCATTAAAACTGGAAGAGATTCCGGGATATGGGATTCAAAAGTAATATCCAGGTAATCAAGAGTAGGTTTGATGGAAGAAATTACTGTTTTCAGATAATCGCAGGTATCGGTGGCTTCCAGCCGGATACGTCCTGCATTATTAAAAACAGATAGATCATCAAGAAGATCTGTTACATAAGCGAGATTATCCATGACGTCGTTCCAGTGGTCGTAATCTTCAACTTCTGGATGAGCGGAAGCGATCATCTGGAGTTCACTGCTGATCAGTGTCAGGGGATTTCGGATCTCATGAGAAAATTTGGAAAGTGTGTAATGAAAATCGTTTTTTAATTTACTGACTGTGTCATCGTTGCACATATTATCACCTCGGAGAAATATTAACATCAGAAATTTCAAATATCAACAAGAACAGTATTGAAAAAATCGACAAAATACGACACAATAAGAATAAGTGAAAATATTTTCTGAAACAGGAGGGCAATAAAATGGGAGATTGTATATTTTGTAAAATTGCAAATGGAGAAATTCCGGCAGCAACACTTTATGAGGACGAAGATTTTCGGGTAATTCTTGATCTGGGTCCTGCCAGCAAGGGGCATTCACTGATTCTTCCAAAGAAACATGCAGCCAATATTTATGAGCTTCCGGATGAAACTGCAGGAAAGGCTATGATTCTTGCAAAAAAAATGGCCGGAAAGCTTAGCGATGCACTGAATTGCGATGGCTTTAATATTGTGCAGAACAATGGAGAAATTGCGGGACAGACTGTATTTCATTTTCATATGCATCTGATTCCGAGATATAAAGGAGACGGAGTTGGACTGACCTGGACTCCGGGAGAACTCAGTGATGAGGTGAGAGACGAAATTCTAAAAAAGGTCAGAGACTAATCAATACCTACTAAAGAGGAAAAATGAAAAATCAGACATATGAAGAGTTTTACCTTAAGTATCGAAAAATATCCAGAGCATATGCATACGGAGTTTTGCATGACTGGAACATATCCGACGATGTCAGTCAGGATGTACTCTACAAAATGTATACCAAGCGGAAACATCTGAATATTGATAATGAAAAAATGATGTATTCTCTGATACGGAGAGCATCGGTGAATAAGGCGATGGATTACAAAAAGAAATCCAGTTTCCGGCATGAAGTTATCTGCACAGCCGACGTTACAGAAGTTCTGAATGTATATAAGACGGTTGATGCGGAAGAAGAACTTCTGCGTAAAGAGAAGAATAAATTTATGTATATGGTACTGGAAAGATTTCGTGAGGAGCAGCCTGTTAATTATGACATTCTGATTCAGGTTAAATATCTGGATGTTCCCGTTGAAGTAGTTGCAGAAGAGTACGGACTGACCAAAAGTGGCGTTAATAACAGGATATATAAGGCAAAGCGCTGGCTGAAAGAAGAATTTCGGAAAGTATACGAATAAAAAAAGAAAACCCTGCCGTATCTGAAAAAGAAATGGCAGAGTTTTCTGTATGAGAGCGGTGTGTCAGGAACGGGCACACTCTTCAATAAGATCGGTAATCTTGCTGATAGAATCCACACGGCCGTTTCCTGCCATGGCATCTGTATATTTCTGGCGGTCAGTATAAAGCTGGCGGATTGTATCCAGAAGTTTGGCTTCTGTGATTTCTTCTTCCTCCAGCACCATGCTGAAGCCCTGGCGTTCGAAAGAACGGGCATTGAGAATCTGATCACCACGGCTGGCTTTCGCTGAGAGTGGAATCAGAAGATTAGGTTTATGAAGCTCGCGGATTTCGCAGATTGCGTTGGCACCTGCACGTGAAATTACGATATCAGCCATGGCGAACAGATCTGGAAGCTCATCCTGAATATATTCATACTGAACATATCCGGCAGTACCGTTAAGGCTTTCATCTGTTTTACCTTTTCCGCAAAGATGGACAACCTGGAATTCTTTCAGAAGTTCAGGGAGAATTTTGCGTACATTATCATTGACGGAGGCTGCACCAAGGCTGCCACCGATGACCATAAGTACCGGTTTGTCCGCTGTGAAACCACAGAATTTGCGTCCGGCTTCGGCACTTCCGGAAAGAAGTTCCTGGCGGATTGGAGTTCCTGTAAGAACGGCTTTGTCTGCAGGAAGATTTGCAACTGTCTCAGGAAAATTACAGCAGATTTTGGATGCTGAAGAGAGACAGAGTTTATTGGCAAGACCCGGGGTCATATCGGATTCATGGATAAGAGCCGGAATTTTTAAGCGTTTTGCAGCAATTACAACCGGAACGGTAACGAATCCACCTTTGGAGAAAACAACGTCCGGTTTCAGCTCTTTGAGAATTTTTCTGGCCTGGCTGAAGCCCTTCAGGACACGAAACGGGTCAGAAAAGTTTTTGAGATCGAAGTAACGTCTCAGCTTTCCGGATGAGATTCCATAGTAGGGAATTCCAAGTTCTTCGATCAGTTTTTTTTCGATTCCATTATAGGAACCGATATAGGAAATTTGATAACCAAGCTCCTTGAGCCTTGGAATCAGGGCAATATTTGGAGTTACATGGCCGGCAGTACCACCGCCGGTAAGTACGATGTGTTTCATTTGGATTCCTCCTGAATAGTCATATATACTATCATTAAATATGAACTCTAACGGAGGAATTGTCAAGGAAAGATACGATTGCAGGAGAAAAATAATGGTAGATTTCAGGGATGATGAACTGAAAAAATGGTTGGCAGAAGAATACGAACGAGAAATTGACGAAATGGAAAAAGTGCTGTTTCCGGATGGAGTCCTTCCAGATGACGGGGAAACAGAAGAAGAGGCAAAAGCTGCTTATCAGAAACTTGTAGCGAGGCTGAAAGCAGATGGGGTTTATGAAGAAGATGAAGAAAATGGCAGCAAAGAGGCTGATGACCATAAAGCAGATACAAAGGAAAAAATTGTCTATCTTCCTGAAAAAAGGCATCATAAACTGGCCCGTGTGGCGGCTGTGGTGCTTGTATGTGCAGCAGGCGTATTCGCCGCAGGAATGACCAGCCAGGCGAATCGGAGTTATTTTATTGATTCTGTGAAAATGTGGACGGGAAATGATACGAGCATTAGTATAGATAATGATACAATGAGCGATGAAGTAGATAGAGATGAGCAGAGTGCCATTGATGATATAGCAAATCAATTGGAACTTGATAAAATTCCCAAATTCATGTATCGTCCTAAAAATTTTAAATATAAAAATTATATAGTAGATTCTAATACTGGTTTTGCTTGGATGGAATATTGGTATGGAAATTCCATTATAACAGTTTATATTAGTGATTACAGAAATAATAGTAAAACAACTAATTATGTTCTTGATGGGAAAATAGTAGATTCGATAGTAATGAAAGGTGAAACATTTAAAATTGAAATACGAAAAGTAAAAGACAAACAGGATCAGAAAGAAAACTATGTTGCTTATTGGAAAACAGACACAGCTTTTTATCAGGTCAGTGGAAAGATGGAGGAGAAAGAATTTATAAAATTAATAAAAAATATATATTTTTAGAGCGAGTATTCTATTTTGATATCGTATAAATTTATGTAATGGAAGTTACGGGAGTGAAGGGAGCAAGTATGATAGGAAAAATGAAAAGAATGCTCGGAATCTTGTTTTTAGTGTTATGTTTTGGAAGTATGTGCATGGTTACTGCTTCTGCGGCAGAAATTGCAGATAGTGATCTGGAAACAGATGAGGATTATGCGGAAGATACAGCGTATAGTGTATTACGCGGAAATAATTTGAATTTCGGAACCACATCTATTAACAAATTAGCCAGCAATAAAGTGGCTATCTCGGGAGTTACACAGTGCCATCATGTCTGCGGTACAGTTTATCTTACTTTGACATTGGAGCGTAAAGTAGATGGAACATATTCTACCTATAAAAGTTGGGATTATACATCATCAAATGCTACCAATCTTACAAAAAGTTTAACAGTACTTGTGCCAAGCGGTTATTATTACCGTGTACGAGGATATCATGCAGCAAAAGATGGAAGCAAAGAGTCTGTGAGAACCTTAACCAAAGGTATTCTGGTAAAATAACAATTATCAAATAAGAAAAATCCAAAATTCATTCCCCGGCGATGTTCACCCCTTAAAAAAACAAAAATCCAGTAAACTTACATTACCTTCGCCGGGGAGAATTCAAAAATTCTAAAATATTCTGAAAAGTCAAAAGATCATCTCAAAAATCAATTCTTAAAATTCAATATATTCCACAAAAAGACTGTCAAAATTAAAACATTTCGTGTATAATAAATACAATAACAAACCGTTTCTAAACAGAATGTCTGTTATTTCTGTTAAAACTTTTAAAACACCGGACGGAAAAGGGGGCTTATGCATGAAGATAACATTTATCGGCGCAACGCATGAGGTGACCGGAAGCTGTTATTATCTGGAAGCGGCGGGCCGGAAGTTCCTGGTAGATTATGGAATGGAACAGGGACCGGACTACTACGAAAATAAGGAATTGCCAGTAGCTCCGGGCGATCTGGATTTTGTGCTTCTGACACATGCACATATGGATCATTCAGGAAATCTTCCCGCTTTGTATGCCAAGGGTTATCAGGGACCGATCTACGCAACAGAGGCAACCTGCAATCTCTGTGATATTATGCTTCGTGACAGTGCACACATCCAGATGTTTGAGGCAGAATGGAGAAACCGTAAGGGCCGCAGGGAAGGCAAGCCGGAATTTGTACCTGCTTATACTATGGAAGATGCCATGGGAGTGCTTCGGAATTTTGTCAGATGTCCGTACGATAAGATTATTAAACCTGCAGAAGGAATAGAGGTACGTTTTGTAGATGCAGGACATCTTCTTGGTTCCAGCAGCATTGAGATCTGGCTCACCGAGGATGATAAAAAGGAAAAAATCGTATTTTCCGGTGATATCGGTAATCTTAATCAGCCGCTGATTAAGGATCCGGTATATATTAAAGAGGCAGATTATGTTGTTATGGAATCTACCTATGGAGACAGAAGTCACGGAGAGAGGCCGGACTATCCGGCTATGCTGGCTGAGATTATCCAGAGAACCTTTGACAGAGGAGGTAATCTGGTAATTCCGTCCTTTGCAGTAGGCCGTACCCAGGAGATGTTGTATTTTATTCGTCAGATCAAGGAGATGGGGCTGGTTCACGGACACGACGGATTTACCGTATATGTAGACAGTCCTCTTGCCAATGAGGCAACTACGATTTTCAGTGAGAATGCCTATACCTGCTACGATGAGGAAGCGATGGATCTTTTAAAGAAGGGGATTAATCCGCTGTCTTTCCAGGGCCTGAAGACATCGGTTACTACGGATGATTCCAGAGCCATCAATTTTGATGAAGACTGCAAGGTGATTATTTCCGCCAGCGGTATGTGCGATGCAGGACGTATCAAGCATCATCTGAAACACAATCTGTGGGACCCGAGAAATACAGTACTTTTTGTAGGATACCAGGCAATTGGAACACCTGGCCGGGCTTTGCTGGAAGGTGCCACAGAGATGAAACTGTTTGGTGAGACTGTGCAGGTAGCAGCGGAAATCTGCAGGATGCCCGGAATCAGCGGCCATGCGGATGTAAACGGGCTTCTGGACTGGGCGAAGGCATTTGAGACGAAGCCGAAGCACGTGTTTGTCACACATGGAGACGATACGGTAACAGAGGTTTTTGCACAGAGACTGAGAGAAGAACTGGGATATGATGCCACAGCACCGTTCAGCGGAACGGAATATGACCTTCTGGAGAATAAATGTATCCATGAAGCAGTGGGAGTCCGGGTTGTAAAAGCAACCGCTTCACCGAAGACAACCAAAGCTGCACGTGCATACGAGAAACTTCTGGCTATGGGACGCCGCCTGATGACCATAATCCGGAAGAATGAAGGCTGCCCGAACAAAGATTTGGATCGTTTTGCAAGAGATATTCAGTCACTGTGTGATAAATGGGACAGAACGGATATCTGACAGAAAAAAATCACCCTGCGGAAAATCTTCGCAGGGTGATGATTTAACAGAATCTCTGATTGGCAGATCAGCCTTCGTTCAGTGCCTGACGGATAGCTTTTGCCAGCTGATCCGGACATGAAGTAGGCTTGAATCCACAGCGGATTCCTTCCAGACGGCTGATTACTTCATCTGCATCCATTCCTTCTGCAAGATGGGCAACGCCCTGAGTATTTCCGGAACATCCACCTGTGAATTTGATGTTGTGAACTTTCTTATTATCGTCGATCTCGAACTCAATTCCCTGAGCACAGACACCTTTTGTCTTATAAACCATGAATGGTACCTCCTTATATTTATTTGCTGTTCACAAAGTGAGCAGTGACTTTCTGTATCTTCCGATTATATCATCTCTCAAAAAAAGTTTCCATAAAAAATAAAATTTGTTATAATGAACGTTGTAGAAAAAGAAAAAGCACTTCTGGGCAGAAAAAAACAGAAACTCAGAGGGATACTATATTGAAAGAGAGGATTTACAGATCATGAAATGTGTTGGAATTATAGGTGCAATGGAGCAGGAAGTTGCAAGACTGAAAGAAGTTATGGAGAATGTTTCCATTACAACAAGAGCTGGCATGGATTTCTATGAAGGAATTCTGGAAGGAAAGAAAGTAGTAGTAGTACAGTCCGGAATCGGTAAGGTAAACGCGGGAATGTGTACCCAGATTCTGGTGGATCTTTTTCAGGTAGAGGCTGTAATCAATACCGGTATTGCAGGCAGTCTGAATAATGATATCAACATCGGAGATATCGTACTTTCCACAGATGTTCTTCATCATGATATGGATGCAACAGGATTTGGATATCCGAAGGGACAGATTCCGCAGATGAAGGAATTTTCCTTCCAGGCAGATGAGTGCCTGCGTAAAATTGCTCACAATGTATGTGAGGAAGTAAATCCGGAAATTCAGGTTTTTGAGGGAAGAATTGCTTCCGGAGACCAGTTTGTATGTGATCAGGGCGTGAAGGATGCCATTGTAAAAGAATTTGGTGCATATGCAGTTGAGATGGAGGGTGCGGCAATTGGACAGGCAGCAGCCCTTAACGGGGTACCGTTTCTGATTATCCGTGCAATTTCCGATAAGGCAGACAACAGTGCAAATATGGATTATCCTGCATTTGAGAAACTTGCCATTGAGCATAGTGTCCGCCTGACACAGGGAATGCTGAAACAGATGGCATAATAGGGATATCCGCTTTACAGGCAGAACGGGAACCGTCGTATTTCTGCTGCATATACTGGAAGAGATAGCAGAGAGAGGACATAAGGACTGTTATGCTTTATCGAGATTTTTATCCGTTTTATGCTGCACAGGGGAATCCTGTTTTTTATAATGAAGAGCGGGAGCAGGAGAGAGAATTTGATCTGATGAGATCCTACTATCCGGATACAGCCAGAAAGATTCAGGAGAAGGCGGAAGCACAGTGTCAGCTTCTGGATTATGAAGGCAGCCGTCTTTATGATGAATATCCGGATCGTTTCATGCTTTATCATATCTGCAGCCAGATAAAAGAAGAAATGGCAGCAGATACCAGTGCACAGGAAATGCCGGGAGGTTTTCTGGATGATCTGATTGAAGTACTGGTATATCAGGAGATTTCCAGAAGAAGATGCAGAAGACGGAGATGCAGGTCGTATTTTCCACGTTGAAAATACGGTTACCCTTGGATGAGGACAGAATCAATGACAGGTTCGTCCAACATCTGTCCATATACAATAAAACAAAAAATGAATATAATGGAAGTATGATGAAAACAATAAGGGAATTTTTAGAAGAACAGATTAATGAACAGCTGATTCAGGCTGTTGTCAGTGGCCGCAGGACTGGCGAGGGACCTTCCAAGGTGAAGCTTCGTCCTGTGGAGCTGAAAGGAAAGATTTTTTACCAGGCGTCCATGACTGAGGGGCCGAAGGTTTATCATAAGAATTATTCAAGAGAAGAGATGATTACTTATCTGGAACATGCCATGGAGGAATTCCGACAGCTTCAGGTAACCGGACGCAGTCAGGATGGAAGCATTCTTATCAGCAAAAAAGGAAAGGCAACCATCAAAACCAAACATCATGAAACCACACAGAATGAGAAGGTAAAGATTGCGCCCCACAACCGGGTAAAACAGTATATTCTCAAGGAAGGAACGGCAGCTCCGTTTCTGGTAGATCTGGGTGTTATGACAAAAGACGGGAAAATTGTTGCTTCCCGATATGATAAGTTTAGACAGATTAACCGTTTTCTGGAGTTTATCCGGGATATTCTTCCGAAACTTCCAAAAGACAGAGAGATTACGATTCTGGATTTTGGATGCGGAAAGTCCTATCTGACATTTGCGATGTACTACTATCTGCGGGAGCTGGAGGGATTCGATGTAAATATCATAGGTCTGGATCTGAAAGAAGATGTGATCCGTCACTGCAGTGAACTTGCCAGATATTACGGTTACGACAAGCTGCATTTTTATCAGGGAGATATCGCTGGATATGAGGGCGTTTCTTCTGTAGATATGGTGGTGACGCTTCATGCCTGCGACACAGCTACAGATTTTGCCCTTGCGAAGGCGGTGGAATGGGGGGCACAGGTAATTCTCTCGGTTCCGTGCTGCCAGCATGAACTGAACCGTCAGATCAGAAATGAAACTTTACAGCCGATTATGCGATATGGGATTCTGAAAGAGCGTATGGCGGCACTGATTACAGACGGTCTGCGTGCCGAATTGCTGGAAAGTAAGGGATATGATACGCAGCTGCTTGAATTTATTGATATGGAACACACACCGAAGAACATTCTGATCCGTGCAGTAAAAACCGGAAAGAAAAAGAGCAGGGACAGTTTTGCGGACTCCATGAAAGCTCTTCACGTGAATCCTACACTGGACAGGCTCCTCTATCCGGATGAGTCAGCCTCACAGAAGGGAGAGTGACATGAAAAAAATCCTACGCAAGGGAGCAATACTGCTGGTGATTTTTGTGGCAGTTGTGGCAGGTACGTCACTTCTGATGAACAGTCAGTCTACGGATAACCGTTCTGATATGAATGATGCCACGCTTCCGGAAGTAATGGTAAAAATTGGAAGCACGCAGGCGAATAAAATGTATGGCTATAAGCAGCAGATGCAGACAGATTTTATGCGTGGCAGTATTACACCGTTGGATACAACCAAAAAGGTGACTTTTGAAATCAATCCATATTCAGATACAGTAACAGGACTTGCTTATGAAGTACGGACTTCAGATGGAAGCAAGGTTATGGAGAACCGTAAGATCAAGAATCTTACAAAAGAAGAAAATGGATATCTGAGTACGGAGATCGAAATAGGAAGCGATCTTCGCATGAACCAGGAATATTCCATGCAGATTACACTGGATACCAATGAGGGAGAAGTTTATTACTATACCAGGGTGGTTTCCAGAACGCAGTTGAACACAGAGGAGTATCTTCAGTTTGTAAAAGATTTTTCTGTTAAATGTCTTGATAAGGAACAGGCAGATACCCTGGCCGGTTACCTGGAAGCGGAAGATACATCCAGTGGAACGAATTTTAATAATATTACGATTAACTCAGGACTGTCCAACATCAGCTGGGGTTCACTTTCCCCAAAACTTTATATGGAAGGCGTTCCGCTGATTGATGATATCAATGAGACGACCGCAAGTATTACACTGAATTATCAGATTTCCGCACAGAATGATGAGGATAAAACCGAAATTTATGATGTTACGGAATTTTACCGTATGCGTTACACAGAAACAAGAATCATGCTTCTTGATTTCAAACGGTCTGCAACAAAAGTTTTTGATCCATCTCAGACAGTTGTTTCGGATGCAGGCCTTCTTCTTGGAATCCGGGACAAAAATGTCACCTATGCAGTAAACGGCGATGGAAAAATTGCTGTTTTTGAACAGGATGGAGATCTCTGGTCTTATGCACCGTCAAGTGGTAAGATTACAAGAATCTTCAGTTTCCGCAAGGATGAAGAGAATGATTCGCGATATGTGCGAAACGAGCACGATATCAAGATCATTCGTGTGGCTGATAATGGAGATGTGGATTTTGTATTATATGGTTATATGAACCGCGGTGTTCATGAAGGATACAGCGGTGTCTGTGTCTATCATTACAACAGCGACCGGAATGTGGTAGAAGAAAAAGTTTTCATACCAAGCACGGAATCTTACGAGTTTCTGAAAGAAGATCTTGGTACGCTTACTTATGTAAACAAAAATAATCAGCTGTTTCTGCTTTTTGCCCAGAAACTTTATCAGGTAGATATTGAGACGGGAACTTCAGAGGTTCTGGAAGAAGGTATCAAACAGAATCATTTTGTGGTTTCCGATACCAAGGCGCATGCCGCATGGCTGATTACCTCCGGAGATGACCAGGGGAAAATCAGGGAGATTGAATTTGATTCACTGAAAACGAGAGATCTTTCCCCGGAGAATGGGCAGAAACTGCGGGTTCTGGGATTTATGAATGAAGATCTTGTATATGGAATTCTTTCGGATGCGGACATCCTTACCGATGCCAACGGACATGAGACAGAAGGTCTCAGTACTTTCCGCATTGAAAGTTTTAAAGGCAAGGTAAAGAAAGAATACCATCAGGACGGACTTTATATCACAAATGTAACTGTCGGCAGTACCATGATGGAGTTTGAGCTTTCTGCCAAATCCGGAAATGCCTATGCTGTTCAGAAAAAAGATAATATCATGAATAACAAAAAAGCATCCGGAAGTCAGGTGGATGTAGCTCTGATTACTACAAACCGTGCCGGAACCATGATTCGTTTGACCATGAATCAGAAACCGGAAACCGATAATCCGCTGCTTGTTTATTCAAAAATTGAAAGTACAGAGGATTCACCGGTAACACTGGACACTACAGTTCCACAGGGAGAACTCTACTATGTCTATGCATATGGTGCGCTTGACCGGATCTATACAGATCCTGCGGCTGCTGTAAAACATGCAGATGACCGGACCGGAGTTGTTCTTAACCGTGCCCAGCAGTACGTATGGGAACGTGGAAATAAGAAGACAAAGATGCAGCTGAATATAGAGGATGTACCGGAAATCATACGTACAGCCAACTGGAAAAAGAAAGAGCTTCAGGATGGCCTGGGAGATGCCGGAACCGTGATTGACCTGACTGGCTGCAGTCTTGACAGTGTTCTTTATGAGGTAAGTGCCCAGAGACCTGTAATTGCCAAAACAGGAGAAAATTCCAGTGTGGTGATTGTAGGGTATGATGAATACAATACGTATCTTTATGATCCGTCTACAGGACAGACAGCGCCATATGGACTGAATGACAGTACAGCACTGTTTGAAAGTGCGGGAAATGTATTTCTTACTTATATAGAAAATATTACCGAGTAATATAAAAAATGGCCGGACAGAGGCCCTGGGGTTACAGCAGAATGGCATACGGGAAATCCCGTTTGGCATAAATCGGAAAACGTGGTGAAACATACACCCGTTTTCCGGAAAAAGCGCGACAGGAAAGGGGAAAATGCAATGTTAAGTGAAAGTATCAAAAAACTGGTGCAATATGGAGTGGAGAGTGGTATTACACCGGAATGTGAAAGAATCTATGCAACAAATCTTCTTCTGGATGCCTTCGGTGAAAGCGAATATACAGAACCGGAGACAGAATATGCTAAAATTGACCTTGAGGAAACTCTGAATGAACTTCTTGATGAAGCTGTAAAGAGGGGCATTATTGAGGACAGTGTCGTATACAGAGATCTCTTTGATACAAAACTTATGAACTGTCTGATGCCACGTCCGGCGCAGGTGCAGAAAGAGTTCTGGGATGCTTATAAAGAAGATCCGGAAAAAGCTACGGATTTCTTTTATAAACTGAGCCAGGACAGCAACTACATCAGACGTTACCGTGTGAAAAAAGATCAGAAGTGGACAGTAGACAGCAAATATGGTAAGATCGATATCACCATCAATCTGTCCAAACCGGAAAAAGATCCAAAGGCAATTGCAGCTGCCAAACTGGTGAAGTCCAGCAGTTATCCGAAATGCCTGCTTTGTCCGGAGAATGAAGGATATGCAGGAAGGGTGAACCATCCGGCGAGAGAGAATCACAGAATTATTCCAATTACGATTAATGACAGTCCATGGGGCTTCCAGTATTCCCCATATGTTTACTACAATGAACATTGCATCGTATTTAACAGCAAACATACTCCGATGAAGATTGAGAGAAATACATTTATCAAGCTGTTTGATTTTGTGAAGCTGTTCCCGCATTATTTCCTTGGTTCCAATGCAGATCTTCCGATTGTTGGTGGTTCTATCCTGAGCCATGATCACTTCCAGGGCGGACATTATACGTTTGCCATGGCGAAGGCTGAGATTGAGAAACATGTGACGATTCCGGGATATGAAGATGTGGAAGCCGGTATTGTTAAGTGGCCGCTTTCTGTTTTACGTATTCGCAGTAAAGATGAGAAACGACTGATTGATCTGGCAACACATGTGCTGGCGAACTGGAGAGGTTATACAGATGAAGCGGCATTTGTTTTTGCAGAGACAGATGGGGAGCCTCACAATACGATTACGCCAATTGCACGTAAAGTGGGAGATACTTTTGAACTGGATCTGACACTTCGAAACAACATTACAACAGACGAGAATCCCCTTGGTGTTTATCATCCTCATGCACAGTATCATCACATCAAGAAAGAAAATATCGGTCTCATTGAGGTTATGGGACTGGCAGTTCTTCCGGCCCGTCTGAAAGAGGAACTGGAACTTCTGGAAGAATATATTTTAAGTGGCAAGGATATCGCTTCCAACGAGAAGATTGAGAAACATGCCGCATGGGTTGCAGAATTTCTGCCGAAATATGAGAAACTTGACAAAGATAATATTCAGGAAGTTCTCCGCAAAGAAGTGGGCAATGTATTTGTTCACGTGCTGGAGGATGCCGGTGTTTATAAATGCACACCAGAGGGCAGAGAGGCATTTATGAGATTTATCAACACTCTGTAATATACGGAGGCGCACCGGTGATGGGTATGTATTTCAGGAGGAGTTTATTTATATGAAAAAAACACAGAGAACCGGAAAAGCCTTTCGAATAAAATGGCTTGTACTGGCACTTGCTGCGATGGCACTGATTCTTATGCCAGCTGCTTCGCAGAAGGTATCAGCAAGTAAACTTGTTTATACTGTGAAGTTTAATAACAATTCCGGTACCAGTAAAAGCAAAACCTATATATCATTGACACGGAATGTCACACTGAACACAACGATTAAGCTTCCGTCCGTTCCGAAAGCAGTCGGTTATCAGAACCTTGGCTGGACCACACAGAAAGGAAGCACCAAGGTTGTATATAAGGCCGGCGCAAGTGTAAAAGTCAAAAAAGATATGACACTGTATGCGGTTCGCAGAAAGAGCAAGTACTATACAGTAAGTTTTTATCTCGGAAACGGAAGCACCAATGCTGCCTACAAGAAACTTACCAAGAGTGTGGAAGAGGGCACTTATTATACATTGCCTTCCGTACCGTCCAGAACTGGTTATGTAAACCTGGGATGGTCCACAACCAAGAATGGCAAGTCTTCCACAGCAAAAAAAGCAGGAACAAAGATCAAGATAGCAGGCAACATCAAATACTATGCAGTGCAGATGCAGTCAGTCAGTGTAAATCTCTGCAAGGCAAACGGAACCGTATGGAAGACGGTAACGCTTGGAAAAGGCGGATACCTGAAGCTTCCTTCCGCATCCAATGCATCAGGATATACGTTTATGGGATGGTCGAAGACTAGACGCTCCGGCTCAGCGGCAGCTCCGGATTATGAAGCAGGCGAACTTTTGAAAGTCAGCAAAAACACCAGCCTGTATGCTACAGTATTTAACCGCTCTAAAGAGAGAAATATTACAGCAGATGAGATGGCACGCCCGGCTGTCGGAATGAAATACAGCAAAGTGATTTTTGTAGGAGATTCCCGTACAGTTGGAATGTATGCAACACTGAATAAGCAGATCGGCAGTTCATCGTCCAGTGGAGTTTCCTTTGTGGCAAGTGCAGGCCAGGGCCTGAGCTGGTTCCAGAGTGAAGGCTATGCAAAATTGCTTAAAGAGGTTGAGAAAGCCGAAGGATCTCTTCCGGTGGCGGTAGTCTTTAATCTTGGTGTAAATGATATGGCGAATGCAAGCAATTATGTAAGCTATATGACCAATATTGCATCTACACTGAAAAGTAAAAACTGTAAACTGTTTTACATGTCTGTAAATCCGCTTAACAGTACCATGATTACGAAAGCAGGAAAAGGAAGCCGAACAGAGGCACAGGTCAGAGAGTTTAACAGCAAGATCCGCTCGGGACTTTCTGCAAATTACAAGTATATTGATACCTACAGTGTACTGATGAAAACCGGATACGGAACCAACGCTTCTTATAATGGGGAAGACAGTGTCAGTGACGACGGACTTCATTATACAACCAAAACATTCAAGAGAATCTATTATTACTGCGTGATTTATCTGAATACAGGAAGCATTGATTCATTCTATTATTAACGGTTTGACAGCAAAGCTGATCCCGCATACCGGAATCTGTCCGGTATGCGGGATTTTTTATCCCTGTGAGAATTACTCCTTGCACGAACCATAAGAATAGTCTATACTTAATTCGATACGGACATTTGGAAGTCCGCAGGGACGTGTAATCCTGAATATGAGGAATGAGGTATAGATTATGAAACTGACAACAGTGAAAGAAATTTACAGAAACCGTGAACAGTATCTCGATAAAGAGATCACCGTAGGCGGCTGGGTACGAAGCGTTCGTGATTCCAAGGCTTTTGGCTTTATCGTACTTCATGATGGAAGTTTTTTTGAGACTCTTCAGATTGTATATCATGACAATATGGAGAATTTTGCAGAAGTTTCCAAACTGAATGTTGGAGCAGCCATCATTGTAAAAGGTACACTGGTAGCTACCCCGCAGGCGAAGCAGCCATTCGAGATCCAGGCAACAGAGGTATCCGTAGAGGGAACTTCCGCACCGGATTATCCGCTGCAGAAGAAGCGTCACAGCCTTGAATATTTAAGAACTATGACCCATTTAAGACCGAGAACCAACACTTTCCAGGCTGTATTCCGTGTACGTTCTCTCTGTGCATATGCCATCCATAAATTTTTCCAGGAGAGAGGCTTTGTTTATGTGCATACACCGCTGATCACAGGAAGTGACTGTGAAGGTGCCGGAGAGATGTTCCAGGTAACAACACTTGATCCTGCGAACATGCCGATGACAGAAGATGGAAAGGTAGATTATTCACAGGATTTCTTTGGAAAAGAGACCAACCTTACTGTAAGCGGCCAGCTGAATGGTGAGACTTATGCACAGGCATTCCGTAACATCTACACATTCGGACCGACTTTCCGTGCAGAGAATTCCAACACAACCCGTCATGCAGCTGAGTTCTGGATGATCGAGCCGGAGTGTGCATTTGCAGATCTTCAGGATGATATGGAGCTTGCGGAAGCTATGCTGAAATATGTGATCCGTTATGTCCTTGAGAACGCACCGGAAGAGATGAATTTCTTCAATTCTTTCATAGATAAGGGACTTCTTGACAGACTGAACCATGTGCTTAATTCTGAGTTTGCACATGTAACTTACACAGAGGCTGTTGAGATCCTTGAGAAAAACAATGACAAATTTGACTATAAGGTATTCTGGGGATGCGATCTTCAGACAGAGCATGAGCGCTATCTGACAGAACAGATTTACAAGAGACCGGTATTTGTTACTGATTATCCAAAGGAAATCAAAGCATTCTATATGAAGCTGAATGAGGATGGCAAGACAGTTGCAGCTATGGACTGCCTTGTACCGGGAATCGGAGAAATCATCGGAGGAAGCCAGAGAGAGGATGATTACGGTAAACTGAAAGCACGTATGGACGAGCTTGGACTGAAACCGGAAGATTATGACTTCTATCTGGATCTTCGTAAATACGGTTCTACCCGTCATTCCGGATTTGGCCTTGGATTTGAGAGATGCGTTATGTATCTCACAGGTATGGGTAACATCCGTGATGTGATTCCGTTCCCGAGAACTGTAAAGAACTGCGATCTTTAATGATTGCGTGTAAGGAATACACAAGGGAGACACTATTATGAGATTTATTCATCTTGCAGACGTGCATCTGGGCGCTGTTCCTGACAGGGGCTGCCCATGGAGCAAAGAGCGGGAGGAAGAAATCTGGAGCACTTTCCGCCGGGTTATTGCGGGCATCCGCGAAGATCCGGTGGATTTGCTATTTATATCCGGAGATCTGTTCCACCGCCAGCCGCTTATGAGAGAGCTTAAGGAAGTGAATTATCTGTTTTCCACCATTCCGGACACCAGAGTGTATCTGATGGCGGGAAACCATGATTTTATCAGCAGGGATTCTTTTTACAATACATTTGAGTGGAATTCCAATGTGACTTTTTTCAAAAGCAGAGAACTGACCTGTGTCAAAGATCCAAGGCTGGATGTTTATGTGTACGGACTCAGTTATTATGACAGAGAAATCAAAGAAGGGCTTTATGATAAAGCTGTGCCGATTCAGGAAGAGGGAATTCATATTCTTCTTGCCCATGGCGGAGATGAGAAACACATTCCGTTAAGTGCGGCTTCCCTGGCTGCGGCAGGATTCGATTATGTGGCACTGGGACATATCCATAAACCACAGATTCTGATTCGTGACCAGGCCGCTTTTTCAGGTGCGCTGGAGCCCATCGACAGGAATGATACCGGAGAACATGGCTATATGGAAGGACGTCTGGTGGATGGGAGAATCCGCACGGAATTTGTTCCGTTTGCCTGCCGTTCCTATCAGCAACTGGTGATGCCTCTTCATGAAGAAACAACGCAGATTTCCTTGGAAGAAGCTGTGAAATCTCAGATTTTCCGCAGAGGCGGCAGGAATATCTACCGGATTATCCTTCAGGGAATGCGGTCGCCGGATATTCTTCTGATTCCGGAAAAACTGAAAAGTCTGGGAAATATCACAGAGGTGGTAGATGAATCCTGGCCTGCCTATGATCTGGAAGATCTTTATAAACGGTACAGCGGTACGCTGATTGGCGATTATATCGGTTATTTTCTTGCCAAGGGAAGGATGGATACTGTGGAAAAAAAGGCACTGTATTATGGACTTCAGGCACTGCTTGAGACAAGCAGCAGGCGATAACCAGAAAGCGCAGGAGGATAGTGGAAGATGGTTATCAGACGTTTGAAAATAAAAAATTTCGGTAAAATACGGGATAAGGATATGGAACTTTCTCCGGGGATCAATGTACTTTACGGAGAGAATGAGAGCGGGAAAACAACAACACATACCTTTATCCGTTCCATGTTTTACGGGGTTCGCAGACTTCGTGGAAAAGCCTCTCAGAATGATACATATACGAAATATGAACCCTGGGAAAATCCGGCGGAATATGGCGGAATTCTTTGGTTTACAAGTAAGGGAAAGAATTATCGTCTTACCAGAAATTTTTACAAAGAAAAAAAACTGGGGGAGCTTCTCTGCGAGGATGATGGAAGTCTTGTGGATGCGGAACAGGGAGCTCTAGGTACGATTCTCGGAAATGTGAGTGAGGCAGTTTATGATAACACGGTTTCCGTGGCGCAGCTGAAAAGCGTTACCGGAAAAGATCTCGTCCGCGAACTGCAGAACTACATGGCAAGCTATCAGGGAACCGGCGACAGTTCCGTGGATATGGGACGTGCCATGCAGATGCTGAAAATGTCCAGAAAAGGATATCTGACAGAATCTGCACGCAGAAAAAAAGACCTGGAAAAAGAAAAGGAAAAAATTTCCGCAAATATGGAATATATCCGTCGGGAAATCAGAGAACTGGATGAAAAGCGGGACAGAATTACACAGCAGCAGAATGGCATGAATATGGGAACCCGGGATAAAAGCACGGAAGATCTTCTGGAACTTCGAATTGACCGTGTGAAAAGAAGACGGGAGCTCAACGGGGCATTCCTGGCGGTTGTTCTTCTGTGCGGTATTGCCGGAACCGGCTGCCTGGCAGCTTTTTCCGGACAGATTATTTTAAGTCTCCTTGCCGGTGTGGCAACAGCGGGAGTTACAGTGGCAGCTTTGTTTTTCCATGTACGGCTGAGCCGGGAACTGAATAAAAGAGAACGTCAGAGAGAGCGCTGGCTTTCCAGACATGATGAACTGACCTGGAACCGCAACAGCCTGGACAGTGACTATGAAGAAAAATATACGGCACTTTCCAATCTTCAGTCAGAACTTCAGGAATGTGAGGAAAATACAGAGGTATTAACTCCGGAAGAAATGGAAATCCAGGCACTGAATATGGCTATGGATACGATTGAAGCACTTTCAGGAAACATCACCGATCAGGTAGGAATCCGCCTGAAACGCCGTACCTCAGAAATTTTAAGTGAGATTACCGGTGGAAAATACCGGGAAGTTCTGATGGATGAGGAACTTCACATGTCTGTGAATACCGGTGACAGAACCGTTTCCATTGAACGGCTGAGCCGGGGGACTCTGGAGCAGATTTATTTTGCACTCCGTATGGCGGCAGGAGAGCTTTTTTGTAAAGAAGAACCGTTTCCTGTAATCCTGGATGATGTATTTGGAATGTATGACGAAGACCGGCTTGCGGCAGCTCTCCGGTGGCTTCATAAAGAAAACAGACAGGTGATTATAAGCACCTGCCACAAGAGAGAAATGGAAATTCTGGATAAAGAAGGAATTCCATATCAGAAACTTTTTCTGTGAGGATGAATAAAAAACAGCGGTTACACTTTCTGACAATCAGGATACTGATTACAGAAAGCGTAACCGCTGTTTCTTTTTTGGGATTATTTATTTCTCATACTGGCTCATGTAGTTTGTTACACAGCGTTTGATTCTGTCTACCGGATTCAGAAGGTGGCTGACAGAAGTATCATGATTCAGGGTATCAATAATCAGTGCGATGTACTTGCTCATATCACAGCTGATGTAGTATGGCTTCTCAAGAAGCTCCGGTGCCTGGTAAACCAGGTTGGTAGTAAGGAGTTTGTCGAAGTAGCCTTTCTTGTAAGCATCGTCAAATTTCTCAAGCCCGTCTGTGAAGAAACCGAATGTAGAGCAGATATAAACCTTGCCTGCTCCTTTCTCTTTCAGGAGAGAAGCGATTTTCAGGATTGTATCACCGGAAGAAATCATATCATCGATCAGGATCATATCCTTGCCTTCAATCTTCGGTCCGAGGAACTCATATGCAGCAATCGGATGACGGCCATTTACATATCTTGAGTAATCCAGACGTTTGTAGTACATACCCATATCAACACCAAGAACGTTGGCGAGATAGATTGCACGGCTCATGCTTCCCTCGTCCGGGCTGATGGTCATGAAATGATCTTTGTCAATGTGGAGTCCTTCTTCATTTTTAAGAAGAGCCTTGATAAACTGGTAAGATGGCTGTACAGTCTCAAAGCCGTGAAGAGGAGTTGCGTTCTGTACACGGGAATCATGTGCGTCAAAGGTGATGATATTCTCAACACCCATGTCGATCAGCTCATGAAGTGCATTGGCACAGTCAAGAGACTCTCTTCCGACACGTTTGTCCTGGCGGCTCTCATAGAGATATGGCATGATTACGTTGACTCTGCGGGCCTTTCCGCCTACAGCAGCGATAACACGCTTCATATCCTGGAAGTGATCATCCGGGGACATAAGATTTGTGTAAGGTCCGATCGGATAGGATAAACTGTAGTTAGTTACGTCTACCATGACGTAAATATCATCGCCACGGACAGATTCATTGATGGTACATTTACCCTCGCCGGAACCGAAACGTGGAGTCTTGGCATCGATGATGTAAGAGTCACGCTTGTATCCCTCGAATGCGAAGGAATCCATTCCAGGATACTGTCTTTCGGCACGCCATTTAACCAGCCAGTCGTTCACTTTCGCACCTAATGAGCTGCAGCTCTGAAGGGGAATCAGTCCAAGTCTTCCTACCGGGAGTGTGGAAAAATCTTTTGTAGTTACCTGTGCCATTTTAATTTCCTCCTAAAAATATTTTCTGTATACGGATGTCTTTCCCGATCAGCGATATCATCTGATAATTGCTGGCAATACGGGAAAAGGTTCTCTCGGAATAGGTATCCGAGAAATTCTTGAGCGTCAGATTCGTGGAAATGATCGTAGATTTTCTACGCATGATCCGTTCATTGAGACAGAGAAAAAGCTGTGAGGATACGAAACTGTTGGTAAGTTCCGTTCCCAGGTCATCAATGATCAGAAGATCACAGTCATAGATCAGTTCCTCATCAGTGCCGGTATCTTTTCTGGAAAAAGAATTCGCAGCCATCATATCAAAAAGATCGTAGGCTGAAAAGTACAGGACACAGTGGGTGGATCTGAGAAGCTCCCGTGCGATGCAGTGTGAAAGAAATGTTTTTCCCACACCGGTATCGCCATACAAAAACAGGTTTTCAAATTTATGGTCGAAGTCCTGCACAAAGCGCTGTGCAGTATCGTAGGCCCGTCTGGCTGTTTCCAGTGCAGACAGTCCCGTGGCTTCGTTTTTTATTGTAGCAGAATAATAGTCAAATGAAAAGCTGTCAAAATTTTCTTTTTCCAGAATTTCGTTCAGATTGGACTGTGCATAGAGCAGTTCGATCTCAGCTTTTTTAAAACAGGTGCATTTTTTGCTGCCAATGTAGCCGGTGTCCTGACAGGCAGGACAGGTATAAGGCATTTCCAGATAATCTCCGGGGAAGCCGTTGGCAACAAGAAGAGTGATACGCTCATCGGAAAGTTCCTGAATGGCAGCTCTCAGATCAGCAGTGCCCTTCTCTTCCTTGTTTAGGAGACGCCGTACTTTGGCTGCGCTTAAGGTTGCCACCTCATCGTCAATTTCTTTCAGACGGGGGATTTTTCCGTAAGCCTCGGCAGTATGTTCTTCCAGAATCCGGTGGTTCTGTGCCTGACGGCGGCTGTATTCTCTCATTATAGTATCATACTGAAAATTCTGTAAAGGCATAAAAAGCTCCTTCCAGTTTCTGTTACTGGTTGTTTAAAAGACGTTTTTCGTATTCTGCAAAATCATAATCACGCTGGTGGAAATTGTTGAAACGGTTATTATTCTGGGGCTGTGTGGCCTGCTGCTTTTTGGGGGCAACAGATTTCTCAAGCTGACGCTTCTTGTGTTCGGCGTCCAGAATACGGATATCCTCCAACGTATGTACATTTTTCTTTTTCCAGCCCGAGAGTATTTTATCTGCATACTGGAAACTTGGCTGTCCGGTAGCGAGAACTGTCCGGCTGCAGGCTTCCTGGATCAGGTCCAGGTCAAAACCGTAAGTCTTGCGCCAGGTATCAATATAAGTGATTTCGTTATCAACCGGATTACGGCCGCTGATTCCCATTGCTTTCAGAATGGTATAATAATCTTTTGAAAAACGGGAGCTGGCATCGCGGGCCATCTCAACGGTGGTGACGCCGTCTTTCGCCCAGGCGAGGGCAACAGTTTCAATATAACGCATACTCTTGCGGCCTCTGGAAACACAGTATTCCACAAGATATTCAATCAGATCCGCGGACATGTGCAGTTCATCATAGAAGAAAAGAATCTTCTGCATTTCCGTAGGAGTCAGTGTCTTGGCAAGGTACTGCTCGGCGATGTAGAGAAGCTGGCTGATCTCTTCTTTCTGTTTCAGCTCCTTAATCCGGTCCGGAGTAAGGCTGCGGATATAATCAGAAGATTCCGGAATGGTGGTATCTGTATTACCGGAAACGGCAGCAGGTGTTGTCTGAGCAGCAGTTGTACCTGCTTCCATGGAAGCGCTGCTCTCCATATGACCGGCGTCCGCAAATGGTTCCAGAAGAGTAATTCCGGAAAGCTGCTGGTTGGCTGTATAGGTCAGTGAAACCAGTTTCTCAGATTCCCAGTATTTCAGTGCACGGGAGATATCTCTTTCAGTGCAGAAGAGGCAGTCAGCCATACGCTCCAGACTGAAAGAAGAAGGAGCGGCAGATACCATCCGCAGAAGATAGATATATACCTTCACGAACTCTCCGTTGGCACGCGGCATAAAATTGTCAATAAAACGATTGGAAAGAATCGTCACCTCCTGTTCGGAGGAATTCTGAAGCGAAACCAGACTCATGATCAGCAGCTCCCTTTCTTTATCTTTTTCTTTAAGCGGTGCAAAAGCCCGCTTTTGCTAAACAGGATTATAGCACAACCACTTTTAGTTGAGAATAGTTTATTTTCACAGGGGGTGTGCATCAATCCACATGTGGAAAATGTGGATAATGTGGAAAACTTTGAGGATAACATTATCAGCAACTTGCAAAAACCTCGATTTTATAAGAAAAATGCGGTATTTGTTGAAATTGGCTGTTGAATTATGTCAAGTGGGTTATACACAAAAAAATCCACATGCCAGGCACGTCTGGAATGTGCATAAGCATGTGGATAATGTGGATAACTATTTTCCGAGGAGGTGTTCTCCAATGTTTACAACGTCTCCGGCGCCCATAGTTATCAACAGATCACCATGTGCACAACTTTTTAAGAGGAAGCTCTCGATTTCATCAAAAGTCGGGAAATATTCGCAGGGGGTTCCAAGTTCCTGGATCTGTTTCTGGAGATCCTGGGAAGAAATACCAAGATCGTCTGTTTCACGTGCGGCATAAATATCAGCCAGCACAACATGGTCAGCCAGAGTCAGGGCTTTTGCAAATTCAGGAAGAAGAGCCTTGGTACGTGTGTAGGTATGAGGCTGGAATACACACCATACTTTCTGATGCGGATAATTCTTCGCCGCGTGAAGGGTAGCTTCGATTTCTGTTGGATGATGTGCGTAATCATCAATGATGGTAACGCCGCCGATTTCTCCCTTGTACTGGAAACGACGGTCTGTGCCTGTAAAGCTTCCGAGGCCTTTGACAATCACATCATCCGGAAGATCCAGAAGGCATCCTACGGCAATGGCGGCCAATGCGTTGGAGACATTGTGGATGCCCGGTACACGAAGGTAATAGCTGCCGATTTTTTTGCCCTGGAAAAGAACAGAGAAGGAAGGATGTCCGTATTTATCCCAGGTGATATCTGCAGCTGTATAATCTGCGTCATGCTCAAGACCGTAAGTAAGAACATGACATGGAAGATCACGGGTAATAGTTTCATATTCCGGTGTGTCAGCATTGATGATCAGGGTGCCGTCAGCAGGAAGAAGTTCTGCAAACTTCCGGAAGGAATGGCGGATATCGTCAATATCCTTGAAGAAATCCAGATGGTCCGCATCCATGTTCAGGATGACACTGATTTTCGGGAAGAAGCTTAAGAAGCTGTTGGTATACTCGCATGCCTCTGTAACAAAAGTTTCAGAATTTCCGACGCGGATATTTCCGTGGATAGCAGGAAGGATTCCTCCTACACTGATGGTAGGATCACATTCGCCCTCAAGAAGGATGTGGGAAACCATGGAAGTTGTGGTGGTTTTTCCGTGGGTACCGGAAATTGCGATTGGTGTATCGTAGTTACGCATGATCTGACCGAGAAGTTCCGCACGTGTGAGCATTGGAAGCCCTTTTTCTTTTGCACAGGCGAATTCCGGGTTGTCCGGATGGATTGCTGCTGTATAAACAACCACGTCCACATCATCTTTGATGTTGGCTGCACGCTGTCCGTAGTAAATTACGGCACCGCGCTCTTCCAGGGTACGGGTCAGCGGACTGGCCTTGGCATCGGAACCGGAAATCTTAAAATCCTCTTCCAGAAGGATCTCTGCGAGGCCGCTCATACTGATGCCGCCGATGCCGATAAAATGAATATGGAGTGGTTTATGAAAGTCTATCTGATACATAATAATCTCCTTATATATGTTATTTTCGGGGTTCTTTAGTCTGTTTTATTATAACGCCAACAGAAACAATTGAAAAGTGGTACTTTTGGATAAAAAATGGTTTTCTACGGAGTGTAAAAGTAACTAGAAAATATTGTTGAAAAATGTTGAAATTTACCAGAAGAATGAAAAGAATGACAAGTCTTACCAATTTATAGTATACAATAGCGATAAAAAAAGTAAAACGCAATCAAAATAATTGTAAAAAATGTTCACTAATACAGTAAAGTATGTTATAATTAAATAATCATAACATACAAGAGGTGATCGCATGATTAAGAAAGAGATGATTGCCATGCTCTTGGCCGGTGGGCAAGGTAGCAGGTTAGGAGTTTTGACAGAAAAGGTTGCAAAGCCGGCAGTCGCTTTTGGTGGTAAATATCGTATTATCGATTTTCCACTGAGCAATTGTATTAACTCGGGAATTGATACGGTGGGTGTGCTGACACAGTATCAGCCGCTTCGCCTGAATACACATATTGGGATTGGTATTCCGTGGGATCTGGACCGTAATGAAGGCGGTGTTACAGTTCTTCCGCCATATGAGAAGAGCACAAGCAGCGAATGGTACACAGGAACTGCAAATGCGATTTATCAGAACCTGGCTTATATGGAACAGTATAACCCGGATTATGTACTGATTCTTTCCGGTGACCATATTTATAAGATGGATTACGAAGTGATGCTGGATTTCCACAAGGTGAACAAGGCAGATATTACCATTGCATGTATGCCTGTTCCGATCGAGGAAGCCAGCCGTTTTGGTATTATGGTCACTGATGAGAGTAACCGTATCACTGAATTTGAGGAGAAACCGGAACATCCAAGCAGCAATCTTGCTTCTATGGGTATTTATATTTTCTCATGGCCGGTTCTGAAGGAAGCGTTGATTGCGCTGAAAGATCAGAACGGATGTGATTTCGGTAAACATATTCTTCCGTACTGCAAGGAGAAGGGACAGCGCCTTTTTGCCTATGAGTACAATGGTTACTGGAAAGATGTCGGAACACTGGGTTCTTACTGGGAAGCAAATATGGAGCTGATCGATATCATTCCGGAGTTTAATCTCTATGAAGAATTCTGGAGAATTTACACCAAGGGTGATGTGATTCCTCCGCAGTATATTTCCGAAGATGCGGTTGTGGACAAATGTATCATTGGTGAGGGAACCGAAATCTACGGTGAAGTACATAATTCAGTAATCGGTCCGAATGTTGTTATTGGCAAGGGCAGTGTGATCCGTGATTCTATCATCATGAAGAACACATCTGTTGGTGAGAATGTTGTTATGGATAAAGCCATTGTGGCAGAGGATGTTGTTGTGGGAAATAACGTTGTAATCGGATGTGGTGAGGAAGCACCTAATGTTCTGAAACCTGCCGTATATTCCTTCGGCCTTGCGGCAATCGGAGAAAACAGCGTGATTCCGGACAATGTTAAGATCGGTAAGAATACCGCCATCTCAGGCGTTACAACGAAAGAAGACTACCCTGACGGAGAGCTGGCAGCTGGCCAGGTAATTGCAGCAAAGGACGGTGGGAAAGAATGAGAGCGATAGGTATTATTTTGGCAGGCGGTAACAATAACCGTATGAGAGAATTATCAAACAAAAGAGCGATTGCGGCGATGCCTATTGCAGGAAGCTACCGTGCAATCGATTTTGCCCTCAGTAACATGGCGAATTCACATATCCAGAAGGTTGCTGTGCTGACACAGTATAATGCCCGTTCCCTCAATGAGCATTTAAGCTCATCCAAATGGTGGGATTTCGGAAGAAAGCAGGGAGGGCTTTATGTTTTTACGCCAACCATTACCAGAGACAACAGTTTATGGTATCAGGGAACTGCTGATGCGATTTATCAGAATCTGACTTTCCTTAAGAACAGCCATGAACCGTATGTTGTAATTGCTTCCGGCGATGGAATCTACAAGCTGGATTACAATAAAGTTCTGGAGTATCATATTGCGAAACGTGCAGACGTTACCGTTGTATGTACCACATGCCAGGATCAGAGCCAGGTTGAGAGATTTGGTGTTCTTCGTATGAATGAAGACTGCCGGATTGAGGAATTTGAGGAGAAACCGATTGTTTCTTCTTATAACACTGTGTCTACAGGTATCTATGTCATCCGCAGAAGACAGCTGATTGAGCTGATCGAGCGTGCGGCCCAGGAGGGAAGACATGATTTTGTAAATGATATTCTCATCCGATATAAGAATCTGAAGAGAATTTATGGATATAAGGTCGATACCTACTGGAATAACATCTCTACTGCAGAGGCTTATTATCAGACAAATATGGATTTCCTGAAACCAGAGATCCGTAATTATTTCTTTAAACAGGAACCTGCAATCAAGACCAAAATTGCAGACGTGCCACCGGCAAAATATAATCCTGGTGCAGCTGTAAAGAACAGCCTGATATCCAGTGGATGTATTATCAACGGAACCGTAGAGAATTCTGTTTTGTTCCGTGATGTATTTGTAGGCAATAACTGTGTAATCAAAAACTCTGTAATTCTCAATGATGTATACCTTGGAGATAATACACATATTGAGAATTGCATTGTTGAGAGCCGGGATACCATCCGGGCGAATTCATATTACTGCGGCGAAGAAGGAGAAGTGAAAATCGTCGTGGAGAAAAACGAGCGCTACGTATTGTAAATGCAGAAATTCCCGCAGATACGTTTAGCGAAATGAAAGGGGCAAGTAACAATGAATATTACAGATGTACGTGTGAGAAAGGTAGCAAAAGAAGGGAAAATGAAGGCCGTTGTGTCTGTCACTATAGATGACGAGTTTGTGGTACATGACATTAAGGTAATCGAAGGAGAGAAAGGTCTGTTTATCGCAATGCCGAGCCGCAAGGCAAGTGATGGAGAATATCGTGATATCGCACATCCCATTAATTCTGCAACAAGAGAGCGGATTCAGACCATTATTCTGGACAAGTATCAGGAAGTAATGGCTGAGGAAGCTGAAAATGAGGTTCTTATGGAGGCTGCAGAGTAAATACAGCCAAAGGGTGTATGGCAATGACAGCGGAGAAAGATCCGCATAGCTGACGACTTGGGAATTGAGACTGCATAGGATAAGGTAAATAAAAAGCTGTTGTTTTACATGGAAAATCTGTAAAGCAGCAGCTTTTTTGGTGGGCTTTTGTTGCAGAGAAATTGCAATTATTACGTATTTGTTACAGAAATAAAATAAAATTATTGCTTTTTATGAAAAATGTGTTATACTATAACCCATGAAAGGACGAAAGGTGTTTATATGAAGAATAGAAAAGTTTTCACATTACTGCTGACAGGTATGCTCACCCTTTCCATGGGAAGCACTGTATACGCATCCAGCACAGAAGCTGCCATTGCAGATGCACAGGCGCAGAAACAGGCCGCCCAAGAGGGTCTGGCGCAGGTACAGAGCAGCATCGGAAGCCTGGAGAGCAAGAAGCAGGAGCTGGAGAGCTATCTGGCCGATTTAAACGCACAGTATGAGGATCTTACCAACAGTATTGCAGAACTGAGCATTCAGGCTGCCGAGAAGGAAGAAGAATTAAATAAAGTAAAAACCGAACTTACAAAAGCAAAAAAAGCTTCTGCAAATCAGTACGAATCCATGAAGCTTCGAATTGCATATATGTATGAGAATGCCGGAACTTCCGCACTGGAAACATTGCTTTCCTCCGAGAGCCTGGCAGAATTTCTGAACCGCGCAGAGAATGCGATCCAGATTTCCACATACGACAGAAATATGCTGGATAAATACATAAGCCTTCAGAAAAATATTCAGGAAAATGAACAGAAGGTAGAGACAGAATCCGCAGAGATCGATAATCTGATGACAGAGCGTGCGTCCAAACAGCAGGAAGTGCAGTCCATGGCCGCAAGTACAAGCAGCGATATCAACTCTTATGTGAGTCAGATCAGTGCCAGTCAGGAAGAAGCCCAGCAGCTGATGGCGGATATCAGCAATGCGGACAGCAGTATTACTGCTCTGGTACAGCAGGCAGAAGCTGAGAAAGCAGCCGAAGAGAAAAGACAGGCAGAAGCTGCAGCAGAGGCGAAGAGACAGGCAGAGGCAGAAGCAGCACAGGATACAGAAGAGAACGATGCAGACAGCAGTTCCAGTTCTGAGGATACAGCAGCGGATGATTACGATTACGGATATGACCCGGATGAGGATACTACAGAATCTTCCAGCAGTTCTACAAGTTCTGAGGTTGTTGTAGAGGAAGAAGATGAGGAAGACGATGTACAGTCCGGAAACTCTTCGGATTATTCAGATGAGAGTTCTGAGGACACATCATCCGAAGATACATCTTCAGATACAGCCGATACATCTTCAGATTCCGGTTCTTCCAGTCAGGGAACTTACCTTGGAAACTTTACACTGACTGCATACTGTAACTGTGCACAGTGTTGTGGTACAGCAGGTAATCTTACAGCCAGCGGTACAGTTCCGACAGCGGGACGTACAGTTGCAATGGCAGGGGTACCTTTTGGAACCAAGCTTCTGATTAATGGTAATGTGTATACAGTAGAGGATCTTGGAACTCCTTATGGACATGTAGATATTTACTGTGGAAGCCATGAGGAGGCATTAAGCTTCGGACTTCAGTCTGCAGATGTATATCAGGTAGGCTGATTCTGACAAGGGAGAAAATATATAAGATGAAAACAGCGCCACAGAATCGTGTTACGATTTTCTGTGGCGCTGTTTTTTGCGGTAACAAGGTTACAAAAAAATTCTATAAATATGGGGTACCTGGAATTTCCGGATAGGTTCCCATACCGATAAGAAGTTCAAGTCCTGTCTGACGGCCTTCCAGTACGGCGGCTTTTACTGCACTGGCGTCACCGGAGATGGCAATGATTACCTCGTTGGAATGGCTGGTGCCGATATCCGGGGTCATGTATTTCGTAATGGAAACAGCAGCGGATTTTACGGCATTGTCAGCCATAACAAGTCCGATTGCGGCGGGGGAACCTGCCATGAATCCGAATGCTTCACCAAGTGGTGTGCCGAAAGCTTTATGGATTGCAGGGCCTGCGCTGGCAGAAAAAGCAAATTCCAGATGTCCGGATTCGCTGATGTAAACTTCACCGGCATTTTTGTTGGTCAGTTCCAAAGCCAGTGAAATGGCGTGGCGTACATCGGATACGTCATTTCCACCAAGTACAATGTAGTTTCCATGTCCGCCCCAGCCTTTTGTGTCTCGTGGAAGTTCAATGGAAAGAACTTCCGTATTGGTTGCTTTTACTGCATCATCAATGGCTGTGATCTGTCCGGCAGCACCTGTTCGGGAACTGAAAAGTCCGAGACAGTGGTATTTTGTGCCGACATTCATCTGCTGAAGAAGGGAATCGTCAACTCCGGAAATCACAAGTCCGATGGTGTCAAGGACTGCAGTTCCCACGAATTCCGTCCGGGTGCAGGTTGTGCTGATGTTGTGTATATCATGTATATCCATATGGAAAAATCCCCCTTTTTAGGCTGAAAAATCATTACTTTTAGTATAACATCGGAGAAGAAATTTTGAAAGCAGAAAAAACGTAAACTGTAAGAGAGAAAAATGGTTGACAATCTAAACGCGTTGTGTTAAATTATTAACAGCAAAAGACGGAAATCATTAGGAAAAGATGTAAGACGATTTTCCGGCAGGGAAAGCAGAAAAGGAAAGAGAGGACTTAGGTTATTATGACAACAGCGGCAGCAACCAGAAGCAAGACTTACGATCTTGTTTATATCGCGGTTTTTGCAGTAGTGATGGCAGTTTGCTCATGGATTTCCATTCCGGCACAGGTACCATTTACTTTGCAGACATTTGGTGTATTTATGGCAGTAGGTGTACTTGGAGGAAAAAGGGGAACTCTGGCAGTTCTGGTTTACGTTCTTCTTGGAGCTGTAGGCGTTCCGGTATTTGCGGGATTTTCCGGAGGAATCGGATCTCTTCTTGGAAATGCAGGTGGATATATTATCGGATTTATCTTTTCCGCACTTGTTATGTGGGCCATTGAAAGTGTTTTTGGCAGAAAGCCGGTTGTTCAGATCATTTCCATGATCATTGGACTGATCGTATGCTATGCATTTGGAACCGCATGGTTTATGTTTGCTTACACAAGAAGCACAGGTCCGGTAGGTCTGATGGCAGTTCTTGGCTGGTGCGTATTCCCGTTTATCATTCCGGATCTTATCAAGATCGCACTGGCTTATGTTTTATCAGGAAAGGTACGTAAATATGCAAGATAAAAGCATTGCTGTGGCATATTCTGATGAGGGCACAGAGGGAAAGATTATTCCTCTGCGCCCTCATCATGGTATGTGCCTGGCATATTTTAAGGGAGAGGGATACAGCAACGGGTTTACGGCGCATATGGCAGAGATGCTGAAGCTTTTTCTCTCAGGAAAGAAAATAAGGCTACATGTGGATACCGATGAGATCTGTTCTGCCTGTCCGAATAATCTGGGCGGACATTGCGAAGCCGGAGATAAAGTGGCAGAGTATGACAATGCCGTGCTGGAAAAATGTGGACTGAAGGCCGGACAGACATTGCACTTCAGCGAATTTACAAAAAAAGTACAGGAAAAAATCCTTGCGATGGATAAACGTAAGGAAATCTGTGGAAACTGCCAGTGGAACAGTATCTGCGAAGAACAGAAGAGCCGCTGGGCATAAAAGAAAGCAAAAATATAGAAATATAAAAAGTATATGATCTGAGAATGCCGGAGGAAATGGCAATGGCTGTTGCATTTCCTGAAATGATGTCTTGGAATATATACTTTTTTTATTTGAAATATCAGATAATAATATAAATATTTTGAAAACAATTTCTAGTTGAGAAAAAAACAACAATAACCGTGAGGCTTTTTTGCCAGATATGTATAGACAAATAATTTAAGCATTGATAAAATGACAATATGTTAGTTTGAACAAACTAAAGCGTGCTTGACAGAGCACTTCTGCAGAAACTGACATATGTTGAATATCCTGCAGAAGAAATTTCAATTAACCAGAGCAGCTGTAAGGTCATAATCTGGTATAAAGTCGTGTAATATAAAAGACAAAGAGGAGGACAGGTATGCATAAGTGGAAGCTTTTTAAGAAGTCAGCTGCACTCGTTCTGAGTTCAGCGGTGATCGCGTCAGGAGTGCCGGTAACGGCAATGGCGTCTGAGGCGGAAGTTTTTAGTGATGTGTCAGGAGAAACACAAGGAGAGACAGCACAGGAAGAAGGAGAGAACGAGGATCAGGAGTCGGTTTCCCAGGACCAGCTGGAAGTTGGTGAAGCTGATATTCAGTCGGAAGAGCCGGAAGAAAGTGATGCAGAAGCTATTCAGGAAGAAGTAGCAGAAATTTCAACAGAAGAGATTCAACAGGAAGAGGAACCGCAGATCCAGGAGGATACAGAAGAGGCATTCGGTGATGGAGAAGCATTTATGGCAGAAGCAGGCGAGGTTCTTCAGGATGCTTCTGAGATCACTGTTGCAGGAGTGAAATATCTCTGGTCCATGCAGCCGGCAGAGGGATATACACAGATAGGAACAACAGGCGTTTATGTAAAAGTGGCAGACGGGCAGACAGCTCTGAACGGAAAGCTGTACGGAACGACAACCTTAAGTTATTCGGAATTTTATGCCGGGGATACCACTCAGGAGAGCTATGACGCTATCACTTCGGCAACAACGAGTAAAAATCAGATTTTTGCTAATGAGGACAGCACAGAGGTGACCTCTTCCGGATATCAGATCCAGGGTGTGAAGAATGTAAGTGTTGCAGTGGACGCGGAAACCTATGTAGATGCACAGGCGCTGAAAGCTGCTTCCAAGCTTCCGAGAGAGGGTGTCTATACAGAGGCAGCAGATATTACATTGAATGAAGCGCCGTCACAGGAAACAGGACAGTATAAAACACTGAATACAGACGGAACATACAGTGCAACAAAATTCGATGTAAAAGCAACAGTCACAGATGCATCTGCCCAGATCCAGGCACCATCGATCTGGGGCGATTACATGCTGGTGGTAAAAGAAGCCAGCACAAAATATCTCCGCAATTCCAGGCAGGGTGATTTTGCCGTAGGTGGAAATACACTGGGAGTGATCCTTGAAACTGCCTGTGGTAAGAAGGTAGGACTTCGTCATACCTATGAAATCTGGGTACAGCCTTATGAACTTGCATTTTCAGCAGAGTCCGGGCTTATCGGGGAAAAAATTTCAAAAGTGACTTATATTACTCCGGATGGTTCCTACGTATATGAGTTTGGAGATAAAGCACCTCTTGTGAAAAAACAGCCTGAAGAGGGAATGAAAGTACAGGCGGCTTTTGTAAAAGAGAGTACAACCCAGATTAAAGTGGACGGACTTGACAAATATGAAAATCCCAAAGTTTCTGTCTATTATACAACAGGAAGCGGACATGGAAAGCAAACAACCTATGTCGTAGACCATGCAGTGGCAGAAAACGGAATTGTAACTTTTGACAGCAGTGTTGCCAGAGCAGAAGATGAGATCTACACAGTTATGATCTCAAGCGACAATTACGTGGATATGACAAAGAATATCACGCTGACAGGAGAGCCGATCACAGTTGCCAATGTATCTTATTACTGGGTAAAAGGAGCAACAGAAGGATATACACAGATTCCGGGAAGTGATATTTATTATAAAGTGGCAAACGGTCATGAAGCGCTGACAGGAAATCTTTATGGTACAGCGACTCTGACATATGAGGAATTTTATGCAGGAGATGCAACGAGCCGCAAATATGATTCCGTTACATCTGCTACAACCAGAAAAAGCACTGCTTTCGGAAATGCAGATGTTCAGAATCTGACAGAAAATGGATATGAGATCGCAGGAGTAAAAAAGGTTAGTGTAGCTACAGATGCAAAAACGTATGTAGAGGCGCGGATCCTTTCAGAAGCGGGAGAACTTCCGGAAAGCGGAGTATATACAGAAGCAGCAGGGATCACCCTGGGGCGTACTCCGGCGGTAGAGCCTGGGCAGTATAAAAAATTGAATACAGATGGAACATACAGTGCTACAAAATTTAATGTAAAGGCAACTGTGACAGATGCGGAGGCAACACTCAATACATCTTCTCGTTGGGGAGATTATGAGATCAAAGTAAAAGAAACCAGCACAAAATATCTCCGCGACACAAAGAGTGATGCTGATTTTGCAGTTAACTCCGGGATCCAGGGAATGATCCTGGAAACAACAGATGGCGGAAAATATGGTATGCGCCATATGAGCGAGATGTGGCTGCAGGTATATGAGGTTGCGTTTGCAAAAGATGCAGGTCTTGCAGGAAAAACCGTAAACAGGATTACATATATCATGGCAGATGGAGCTTATGTATATGAGTTTGCAAATGGTATTTATATCAAACCGCAGGCAACAGAAGCAATGGCTGTTTCTCCGGAATTTACAGACAGTACCCATGTAAAACTTGCAAATCTTGATAAATATAAAAATCCGAAAGTATCTGTTTTCTATACAACAGGTGTGGGACATGCTTCAAAGACAACATATCTTGCACAGGATGTGGCTGCCGCAAATGGAGTGGTTACATTGGATTCCACTGTAGCGAGACCGGAGAATGAAACTTATACGGTAAAAGTTTCCAGTGATGATTATGCGGATGTTTCTGTTCAGCTGGTGTATGGAACAATTGCCTTTAAAGAAAAGTCGGGAATTCTTTACATTGGAAGTTCCAGACAGCTTGAAGCTACAGGTGAGAACTGCAAAGATGTAACATATTCTTCCAACAATGAAAAAGTTGCATCTGTGGACGCAAACGGAAAAGTAACTGCAAAGGCAGCGGGAACAGCCGTGATCACGGCAACATCTGCAGCAGGAAAGGCTGCACAGTACAAACTTACGGTAAAAACTCCATCCGTGAAACTGAATGTTTCAGCAAAAACACTTTATGTAAAAGGAACTCCGGCTACTGTTACACTGAAAACAACAACAGCAGGTGTTACCGGAAAAGTAACTTATACAAGCAGTAAATCTTCCGTTGCTTCTGTAGACGCAAAAGGAAAAGTAACTGCTGCGTCAGCAGGAACTGCTGTAATTACAGCAAAATGTGGTAATTATAAAGCAACCTGCAAAATTACCGTTAAAAAACCAACTGTAAAAGCTACGGCATCCGTAAACACTTTGTTTGTAGGCGGGACAAGTCAGGTTAAGGTGGACAGAACAGGGCTTACCGGAAAAGTAACTTATGGAAGCAGCAGTAAATCCGTTGCCACAGTAAGTACAAGCGGAAAGATAACAGCGAAAAAAGCCGGAACAGCTACGATCACAGTAAAATGTGGAAGTTACAAAGCAACCTGCAAGATCACTGTTAAAAAAGGCAGCCTGAAGATCACGTCTAAAACTGCGGTAACTGTAAAGACAAAGAAAACAACAACCATCAAGGCGACAGCTACTTCAAAGGCAAAGATCACTTACAGAAGCAGCAATACAAAAATTGCAACGGTAAGCAGCAAGGGTGTTGTCAAAGGTGTGAAAAAAGGAAAAGCTGTTATCTATGTAAGCAGTAACGGAGTTACAAAGAAAGTGACAGTTACAGTAAAGTAATATCCGCTGATATTCCATCTGAAATATTATAACCGAAATATAAAAAACCTTTCCAGAAACCACTTCAGGTCTGCGAAAATACAGTCCTGAAGTGGTAAAAAATAAAAAATTCGATTTTTTTGAAAAATTTTGATTTTTTCTATTGACAAAGGACAGAAACTCTAATATAATAGCTCTTGCAGTTGAACAACACACAAACAACTGAAAACAAAATAACGAAGCGTGGCTCAGTTTGGTAGAGCGCTGCGTTCGGGACGCAGAGGTCGCAGGTTCAAATCCTGTCGCTTCGACTAAAGCTTTAAGAATCCCTTGGCTGAGGGATTCTTTTTTGTTTATGAAAAATAAAAGAACGTAAGTTTGAGTTACCTCGTGTTACCACGACAGGAAAGCCGGAATGGGAATGTACGCTTTCCTGGAATGATTTCCTGCAATTTTCATATATATTAACGAAACCGAAATATCGGAGGGACGTGCGTTGGCTGGATATCAGCGTTTTGTTGCATATGTATATGAGTATCGCAAAGGAAAAAAAGACAGCAGCAGCGGCTATGTGAGAGTGGAAGCAAGAGATCGGCGGTGTCTGATTGAAGTTCATCTTCGCTGTGTTGGGCTGGAGCCGGGGAGCCGGTGCCGGGTGTACGGATTTGTGCGGCGGGAAGGCCTGATGGATGGAATCTTGATCGGAAGCTGTGTGACCGGGCGGGAACAGATTGAGTGTGTTCTGGAAACAGAGACGGAGAATATCGGGGATAGGGGAAAAAATCTCCGGGATCTTGGGGGAATGCTGCTGATTTCAGACGCAGGAGGATTCTGGGGAACAGAGTGGGATGACCAGCCCATCCGGCCGGAGAATTTCCGGGAGTGGAAGAAGGAGAAAACGGAGCCGCAGAAAAAATCGGAGAAAACAGGCATAGAAAAGGCAGGAGCGGAGGAGCAGAAAAATCAGAAGGAAGCAGACAAGATTATGACGGTGGAGGAAGTTCAGGAAGAAGAGGAAGGGATTTCCGCGAGCATGATGAATCAGGAGTCAAAGAAAGTGCCGCAAGAGGACAGAATTGTTCCGGAAGAGAATAAGCTGGAGATGTCAGAAGCAGGCCCCCCACATCCAGGCCCGGGCCCAAGGCCACCGGAACCACCGCATCCAGGTCCGCGGCCGCCCAGACCACCGCGCCCGGTTCCAGGTATCCCCTACGATCCATTTAACGATGGTCAGTTTACAGACTGCCGCAAGATCAAACCATCCGACTGCAGTACCCTGTGTAGAAAAAACGGCTGTTTCTGCAACAACCGTTTTGTCATGTACGGATATCAGAATTTCGGGCATCTTCTGCTGTGTCAGAACTACCGGGGACAGTACATACTGGGAGTCCCCGGCAGCTACAGTCAGCAGGAACGATTTATGGCAAATATGTTCGGTTTTCCCTATTTCAGAGAAAGCCCTGAAATTCATATTCCGGGAGGAAAAGGCGGATACTGGTATTGTTTTATCAATGTCTGAACAGAATAATTCTCCGGAATTACAGATCCATACCACGAATTTCAACTATCGGGATTGTCCGAGAAAGGATATCCCGGTAGTTTTTCATTTCATCCTCTGAGCAGGAAGAAAATCCGGGCATCAGAACTCCATCGGAATCCCGGTAAGCCTGAAGATAATAAGCCTTTGCATCATGTAGCCACTGACCGATTTCCAGGAAATCTTTTTCTGTATGAAGCTCCCGTACAACGGTGGTACGAAATTCATAGTCCAGATCGCCCTTCAGCAGCCACATGGCAGTTTCACGGATGGCATCCAGGTCGGCAGCTACACCGGTAAGCACATGATAATTGGAAGGACAGGCCTTGATATCCATGGCGACCTTGTCGATGAGGCCATCGGCTGCGAGATTTTTTACCACAGAAGGACGGGAACCGTTGGTATCAAGTTTTACATCGTAGCCAAGATTTTTGATTTCATGAAGAAAATCCGGAAGCTCAGCGGAGAGCGTCGGTTCTCCACCGGACACGCACACGCCGTCCAGAATTCCCTTCCTTTTTTTCAGAAAAGAGAGAATCTCTTCCCGGGAATATTCCGGCTGTGTATCCGGTTCCACAACAAGCGCGCCATTCTGGCAGAACGGGCAGCGGAAGTTGCAACCGCCAAGAAAAATGGTGCAGGCAACACGGCCCGGGTAATCCAGTAAAGTTGTTTTATTAAATCCACATATTTTCATAGGAAAATCCCCTTATTTATCTTATTTATGATACTACAAGCATACTCTCCCTCGGGAAAAGCCGCAAGAGCATGATTGCACAGGAAAGGAAAAAAACGTATAATTTATTCCAATTAATAGCCTTATATTGCAAAAGAAAGGATATAGACATGGCAGAACATACATTGTTAAGAAAACTGGAAAGCCTGTGGGGAGTTCCAATTTTTTATGCAGACGAAACAGGGGAAAATATCCAAAGTCTTGGAGTGTTTTCTGAAAAACAGAATCCGTTGACTGTATCTGAAGAATTGCGTCGGTCTCTGATCTGCCAGGCAAAAGAACAGAATGTACCGGCTATTTGCAAAATATCCGGGAAAATCTATTTTTTCTGCGTACAGAGTGGAGAAAAATATTATCTGTCAGGCCCTGTTTGTGTGGAACAGCTAAGTTATGTGGAAATTCACCAGTTTTACAAAAAATACCATATGTCTGTGAGGGAGGAGCGCCATCCGGACAGAATGACCCTGAACCGGATGCTGAATTTCGTAAGTTTTCTGTATGAGCTCCTGGAAGGAAACGATGTACAGCCAGACGATCTTATGGAGAAAAACAACCTCATCGAGGAAAAAGAGATCCGGGAGGAGAACGATACGGTTCGTATCGAACTGGATAAACCAGATGGGACAGCTTACCACCATACATACATGGAAGAACGCTATGTAATGGACTGTATCCGAGAGGGAAACGTGGAGGAAATTAATGAGCGGGCATCCGGACTCTTTGAAAAAGCAGGAATTCTTTCCAAGAAACATTTTAATAATCAGCGAAATCTGGCTATTGTAACAACAACTATGGCTACAAGAGAGGCCATAGCGGGAGGCGTAGCGCCGGCAGATGCCTACCGCCTCAGCGACTATCTGATTAACCAGATTGATCAGTGCCAGACAATGGAAGAGATGATTGAGCTGAACCGAAGATGTCTTTATAAATTTACAAAACTGGTGGCAGATACCAAAAAAACGAGAAATTTTTCCAGCTACACAGAACAGTGCAAGGATTATATCTCCCAGAATTATCACCATAAAATCTATCTGGAGGATATTGCAGAAGCCATTGGAATCAGCCAGGGGCATCTTTCCAGGATTTTCCGTCAGGATACAGGGGAAAAGATTCAGGATTATATTCTGAAATTCCGCGTAAAAAGAGCTGCCAATCTCCTGAAATATTCGGATGCGACTCTGTCGGAGATCAGCGATTATGTCTGCTTTAATTCCCAGAGTCATTTTGGCAGTGTATTTAAAGAATTTATGAAGATGACTCCCAGGCAATATCGGGAAAAATATAAGCGTAAGGAATTTTATTCCTGAATGAGTTTATAAAAATATTAGAATTATGTTGGAAAAATAACAAAAACATCAAAAATATGATAACGAAAATCGAAAATCTTTGCTTATAATATGCTTGTGGTTGAGACATACCTAATTGATCCGCCAGGAGCAGGGCGCGCAGAAAAATTTACATGTTCTGAAACGGATCGTTAAATCAACATAAAAAAGGTGGAGGAAAGAAATGCAAAAGTTAAAACACGAATCGGCATATTATGAAACGACAAAGTTTAAATGGAGACAGCGTATCGGTTTTGGTATCAGTGACTATGCTTGTAATCTTGCATACCTTCTTGCCAATACATATCTTCTCTTCTATTACACAAACTGCGCGGGACTTGCAGCTGGAGCTGTTGGATTTATGTTCGTTGTAACAAAATTCATCGATGCTTTCACAGACTACATGGTAGGTGCAATGATCGACCGTACAGATACAAAAATGGGACGTTACCGTCCGTGGATGCTTTATGGAGCACCGGTCCTTGCAGTTGGTATGGTTCTTCTGTTTTCCGTTCCGACAGGATGGAGCGCAGGCGCAAAACTTGCATGGGCATATGTAACTTACGTTATCTTCTCATTTGGTTACACTCTGGTAAACATTCCGATGGCACCGATCGTATCTTCTTTGTCACCGTCCGCAACAGAGCGTACAAAGATTTCAACAACACGTACTGTATTTTCAAACCTTGGATCACTGACCTCTTCCCTGTTTGTGCTTCCGATGGTATACTTCTTCTCCGGATCCAAAAATGCAACAGGAGCAGCACTGGCTACCGGATACCGTAACACAAACATTGTACTTGGAATCATCGTTATCATTATCATGGCAGTCTGCGTATTCTCTATCGTGGAGATTAACCCACCGACAAAGTCCGCAGGAAAAAGCTCTCTGATCAAAGATATCGGCAGTCTTGTAAAAAACAAATACTACATCATGTTCCTTGGCGAGGTATTTTTCCTCTTCCTTGGATACCTTTCCATGTACGGAGCAATGCAGTATTATTACACTTACATTGTTGGCGATGTAAGCGGAATGTCACTTGCACTTACTTTACTTACCTTACTTGCTATCCCGACTATGATCCTTGCAGCTTACCTTAATGGTAAGGGAATCGCGAAGATCAAACTGATCCAGTTTGGTGCGATTGTGGATATCGTTGGATATGCGATCCTGTTCTTCACATCTGACGGAACAATTGCAACAGCAGCACTTGGACTGATCGGACTTGGATTCGGTTTCCGTTCCAGTATGTTCTTCTCCATGATGCCTGACATCTTTGACTACACAGAGTGGCAGGTAGGAAGAAACCTTGGTGGAACACAGAACGCAATTCAGGGATTTGTAAACAAAGTTTCATCAGCAGCAGCATCTGCGATCGTATCTGCTCTTCTTGTATGGGGCAACTACGATGCGTCCAAACTTGACAAGGCAATCGCAGATGGCGTAGATATCGCAACAAAATATCCGCAGACACACACAGCGATCAACTTCGCATTCGGTGGTCTTGCACTGGTATCTACAGTAATGGCAGTTGTTGTACTTCTTCCGTACGATCTGGATAAGAAATATCCGCAGATCCGTGCAGATCTTGACAAACGTCATAACGAAAACGCATAAAACAGAACAGAAAAGCAAAATAAGGAGCATCGAAAGGTGCTCCTTTCAATTACAGAAAAGAAAATCTTCAGGAGGAAAATAATATGTGGAATTATGCCTATACAGTACCGGAAAATAAAAAAGTAAGAGTGATTGTGCACACAGACTGCAAAAACGAGGCAGATGACCAGTATGCGGTAGCACATCATCTCATGACACCAAGATTCGACGTAAAAGGCCTTGTTGCAGGTCATTTCTGGAAAAACCCGCAGCAGTACGGCGAGCTTGGTACTGCACAGGCAAGCTACGACGAAATCATCAAAGTTATGGACCTTATGGGTCTTAAAGACCAGTATCCGGTAAAACTTGGTGCACCGCGTGCACTTGAGGATGAGCATACACCGATTGATTCAGAGGGTGCAAGATTCATCATTGAGGAAGCGATGAAAGAGGATAAGAGACCGTTATACATCGCATGCCAGGGCGCCATCACAGATGTTGCATCCGCACTTCTGATGAAACCGGAAATCGCAGAGCGCATGACAGTAATCTGGATCGGCGGAGCTGATTATCCGAAGGGAGGGTTCGAGTTCAACCTGATGATGGATATCAATGCTGTAAACGTAGTATTCTCCTCCAAAGTACCGGTATGGCAGGTGCCAATGAGCCTTTACAAAGTAATGGCAGTTTCCCTTGCAGAGCTTCAGCTGAAAGTTCGTCCATGCGGAAAGATCGGGAAATATCTTTTCGAGCAGCTTGTAGATTTCAACCATGTAGCAGCCAAGTACGAAATGGACTGGCCGCAGGGCGAGATCTGGGGACTTGGCGATCAGGGAACCATCGCGGTTCTGATGGAAGAGCTGGAAAAAGTAAGCTACGATATGGTACCTGCTCCGAGAATCACTGAGGATATGACTTACATTCACGGACAGAACAACCGTGAGATCCGTGTTTACAAATATCTGGACGCAAGACTGACACTGGAAGATTTCTTTGCAAAACTTGCTCTGAATTTCGGTGACGAGAAATAAATTCTGAGGTAAAATGAAAATGAAAAATTATCTGGTTTTTGATGCAGGCGGAACATTTACGAAATACGCGTTAATGGACGAAAATGCAGAAATTCTTGAAAAAGATAAAGTCCCTACACCGGACTATCGTACAAAAACAAAAGAGGACTACTATGCGGTTCTGGACGGTGTTGTAGAGAAATACAGAAACCGCATCGAAGGGATTGCCATCAGCATGCCTGGTATGCTGGACAACAAGGACGGTTACTGTGTAACCGCGGGATATCTTGCATATCTTGCAGGAAGCACAGTTGGAACAGAGCTTTCCAAACGTTACGGAATCCAGGTTTCTGTAGAAAACGATGGAAAATGTGCGGCACTTGCCGAGTTCTGGAGAGGAAGCCTTAAGGGCTGTACAAACGGAGCGGTTGTTGTTCTGGGTTCCGGCGTTGCAGGTGGAATTATCCTCAACGGAAAACTTTTCCGCGGAAATCATTTCACAGCGGGTGAGTACAGCTATGTGTGCACAGATGCGAAGAAGCCGGAAGAGATGGACAGCTACTGGGGAATGAGCAGCGGTGCGGAAGGTCTTGCAAAGATTGTTGCAAAGCATACGGGTGAGGACTGGCAGACTTACGACGGGCTGAAGATATTCAGCCTGGCAAATGACGGTGATGAAAAAGTTCTCGCAGGACTTAAAGAATATACGGACAGTCTGGCTGTACAGATCTACAACCTGAATATTTATCTGGATCTGGATATTATCGCGATCGGCGGCGGTATCAGTCAGCAGCCGATTCTGCATAAATATCTGCAGAGGAGCCTGGATGAGGTACTGGAAAATATTCCGCTGAGAAAAATCTCTCCATACGTTCCGGAACCAAAGATCACAAACTGTAGATTTTACAATGATGCAAATTTGATTGGTGCTTTATATCACTTCATGAATAAATAAGTGGTGAAAACCACTTATTTATTCATGAGGAAGTAGCGAAGCGGATTCCGAATGTCCGTTTGAATATATTACATAAGGAGGACTCCAGAATGTCATTTCCAAAGAATTTTTTATGGGGCGGCGCAGTTGCTGCCAATCAGTGCGAGGGTGCATACAATGAGGACGGAAAAGGTTTATGCACACAGGATGTAACACCACACGGAATCGTAGGACCAAGAACAGAAGAGCCTACAGAAGACAACATGAAACTTATCGGAATTGATTTTTATCACCGTTACAAAGAAGACGTGAAATTATTTGCAGAGATGGGATTCAAAGTATTCCGTACCTCTATTGCGTGGAGCCGTATTTTTCCCAACGGAGATGAGGAGACACCAAACGAAAAAGGCCTTCAGTTCTATGATGATCTTTTTGACGAGTGCCATAAATACGGAATTGAGCCGTTGGTAACAATTTCCCATTATGAGACACCACTTTATCTTGCAAAAACCTACGATGGCTGGGTAAACAGAAAGATGATTGGTTTCTATGAGAGATATGTAAGAACTATTTTTGCAAGATACGGAAAAAAAGTTAAATATTGGCTGACATTCAACGAGATCAACTCCGTTCTCCATGAGCCATTTTTAAGCGGTGGCATTTACACAGAAAAAGACAAACTTTCCCAGCAGGATCTTTATCAGGCTGTTCATCATGAGCTGGTTGCAAGTGCCCTTGCTACAAAGATCGGTCATGAGATGATGCCGGATGCGAAGATCGGCTGCATGATCTTAAGTATGCCGACGTATCCGCTGACACCGTGCCCGGATGATGTGATCAAGACTATGGAGAGTGTTCACAAGAACGATTTCTTTGGTGATGTACATGTCCGTGGATACTATCCAGGATACATGAAACGCTATTTCCGTGAGAACAATATTGAGATCAAATTTGAGCCAGGCGATGAGGAGATCCTCAAAAATACCGTGGATTTTGTTTCCTTCAGCTACTACATGAGCATCTGTGAGACAGCAGATCCTGCAAAGCAGACAAAAGGAAAAGGCAATCTTATGGGCGGTGTTCCGAACCCGTATCTGGAAGCTTCCGACTGGGGATGGCAGATCGACCCGAAAGGTCTCCGCTATGTGCTGAACTACTACTGGGATCGTTACCAGAAACCGCTGTTCATTGTTGAGAACGGACTGGGCGCAGTAGACAAGCTTGTTGAGAAAGACGGCGTTATGACCGTTGAGGATGACTACCGTATCGACTACCTCCAGAAACATCTTCTCCAGGTAGAGGAGGCGCTCGAAGATGGTGTAGACGTTATGGGTTACACATCCTGGGGCTGCATCGACCTTGTCAGCGCGTCCACAGCAGAGCTGAAAAAACGCTATGGTTACATCTACGTAGACCGCAACGATGACGGAACCGGAACTCTGAACCGTTATAAGAAAAAATCTTTCTACTGGTATAAAGATGTGATTGCTACCAACGGAGAAGCACTTCATAAATAATTACTCAAAATATGAGAAAGCGCCGCAGGAACTTTTTTTCTGTTCCTGCAGCGCTTTTTTTGTGTGCTGCGAAGAAAAGCAGCGGCTCAGACTGAAGTTCCGGCCCGGATTGACAGGGGAAGGGACGGCAGATATAATTCTAACAGAAAGCAGATGTTTGATTAAAACCACAGGAGGAAAAAAACGTGACAGACCAGGAACGTTTTATGAAAGAGGCGATCCGCCAGGCAAAAAAGGCCCGTGCGCTGGAGGAAGTTCCGATTGGCTGTGTAATTGTACACGAAGGGAAAATTATAGCCAGAGGCTACAACCGCCGCAATACAGATAAAAATACGTTATCCCACGCAGAGCTGAATGCAATCCGGAAAGCCAGCAAAAAACTGGGCGATTGGCGACTGGAAGGATGTACCATGTATGTGACGCTGGAACCCTGCCAGATGTGTTCAGGAGCTCTTGTACAGTCCAGAATTGATGAGGTGGTCATCGGCTGTATGAATCCGAAAGCAGGTTGTGCAGGTTCTGTCATGAATCTTCTTCAGATCGAAGGGTTTAACCACCAGGTAAAGATTACCGAAGGAGTACTGGAAGAAGAATGTTCGGAAATGCTTTCTGCATTTTTTCGTGAGCTCCGCGAAAAAAAGAAGCAGGCAAAAATTCTGAAGAAACAGGAAGCAGAACGCCTTGCCGGGCAGCAGACACAGACGGATGGCACAGAATAAAACAGAACGGGATAAATATGGAACAAAAAGTTCTCTGAGATTTTCTCTTGACAGAATTACAGAGAAATATCAAAATAAAACCAGATAAAAATGAAAGCCGTTCCGGCAGAGGACGACAGAAAATGGAGGACCACATAATGGAACTTGAAGTTTTAAGAAAAGACATGGTAGCAGCAATGAAAGCCAAGGATAAGGTAACCAAGGAAGCAGTTTCCTCACTGATCGCAGCAGTAAAGAAAGTTGCCATTGATGAAGGATGCCGTGATGATATTAAAGGAGATCTGGTAGACAGGGTTATTCTGAAAGAACTGAAAACAGCAAAAGAGCAGATTGATACCTGCCCGGCAGACCGTACAGACCTGAAAGAAGAGTATCAGGCAAGATATGACATTATTGCAAAATATGCTCCAAAGCAGATGGATGAAGCAGAGATCAAGGCTTATATCGAGGAGAAATTTGCAGATGTTCTTGCAACCGGAAACAAGGGCCAGATCATGAAAGCAGTCATGGGAGACCTGAAAGGAAAAGCTGACGGCAAGCTGATCAATCAGGTAGTTGCCGGATATTGTAAATAATACAGAAATACAGGAAAACACCGGAAGCCGGTTAAGGACTTCCGGTGTTTTTTTTTAATAAAAAATCCCGCCGGATCAGTCATAAATGACGAACCCGGCGGAAATGCTGTTTATATAGAGATCATATATTATAACCTTTTTTTACGCGCGCCGCACCTCGGAATGGTCTCACAGACGTTACCTTTACAGTTAACTCAGCCCAGGCACCCTCACGGCACACAAGAGCTTCTGCTTAGTGCTGCTGCATTCCTGCCCTGACACGGTTCACAGATTCCTGTTGCGTAAGACCCAGACGTCAACGCCACTTATAAAGGGCTGCTCCACAAGATACAAGCCTCAGATTGGCATCACCCCTGCTGTAGCGGATTGCAGGTACAGGGCACCGCTATCTCCCCGGCTGCGCGGAATTTAATTATAGACTCTTATGGCGGATTTGTCAAGAAGCACGAAAAAATTTCTGCCGGATGAAAAAGGAGCATTTCATGTTGTATACAGCCTGAAAATGCTTTATAATATTATAATGTGTAAAACTCTGTGAAAAGAGAAAACAATGGAGCTGTTTTGCAGGAAAAGATCCGCCAGAATGCCGGATTTCTGTAATGGACAGCAACAAATAAAATGTGCACATAAGAGGGCACAGAATGGAGGACGCTATGATTAAAAGAATCGGCCTGCTGACAAGCGGTGGTGACTGTCAGGCATTGAACGCGACCATGAGAGGCGTTGTAAAGGGACTGAGCAACAGCGTTGAGAACCTTGAGGTTTATGGTTTTGATGACGGATATAAGGGACTGATCTACGGGAAATACCGTATGCTCACAGCCAAGGATTTTTCCGGAATCCTGACTCAGGGCGGAACCATTCTCGGAACATCCAGACAGCCGTTTAAACTGATGCGGGTTCCGGATGAGAAGGGACTGGACAAGGTTGAGGCAATGAAGCAGACTTACTATAAACTCTGTCTTGACTGTCTTGTGATCCTCGGCGGAAACGGAACACAGAAAACAGCCAATCTTCTCCGTGAGGAAGGCCTGAATATCATCCATCTTCCGAAGACCATTGATAATGATATCTGGGGCACAGATATGACCTTTGGTTTCCAGAGTGCTCTGGAGATCGCAACCAATGCTATTGACTGTATCCATACAACAGCTGCATCCCACGGACGTGTATTTATTGTTGAGATCATGGGACATAAGGTTGGAAGCCTGACGCTGAATGCTGGTGTAGCAGGCGGAGCGGATGTAATCCTGATCCCGGAGATCCCGTATGACATCAACAAGGTAGCGGAAGCCATCCAGAAACGTAACAAGGCAGGCAAGCGTTTTACCATTCTTGCAGTAGCTGAGGGAGCCATCTCAAAAGAAGACGCAGAGCTTCCGAAGAAAAAATACAAAGAGAAACTTGCGGAAAGAGCAAAGAAATATCCGTCTGTATCCTATGAGATCGCAGACCAGATCCAGCAGGTAACCGGAAGTGAAGTACGTATCACAGTTCCGGGTCATATGCAGCGAGGCGGAGAGCCATGTGCATATGACCGCGTTCTTTCCACAAGGATCGGTGCAGGCGCAGCACAGGCGATCATGGATGAGGAATATGGCGTTATGATCGGTGTTATCAATGGCAAGATCAAACGTGTTCCTCTTGCTGAATGTGCAGGCAAGCTGAAGATGGTATCCCCGAAAGATCAGCTTGTAAAAGCAGCCAAACAGATTGGAATCAGTTTTGGCGATTAATGAATCATAAGTCATCTGGCCGCCGCGGAAGTCTTTCCGCGGCGACTGTGGCGAAGAGAAGGAGAGTTTTATGAGTTATACTGCTCTTTACCGTAAATTTCGTCCCGATAATTTTGACGACGTAAAAGGACAGGATCATATTGTGACAACACTGACCAACCAGATCAAGGCGAACCGTATCGGACACGCATACCTGTTCTGCGGAACGAGAGGTACCGGAAAGACTACGGTTGCAAAGATCCTGGCGAAGGCAGTAAACTGCGAACATCCTGTAAACGGCAGTCCCTGCAACGAATGTGCCATGTGTAAGGCTATTCAGGCAGGAACCGCCATGAATGTGATCGAGATCGATGCGGCATCCAACAACGGTGTTGACAACATCCGTGAGATCCGTGAGGAAGTTGCCTACCGCCCGACAGAGGGTAAATACAAGGTTTACATCATCGATGAGGTGCATATGCTCTCAACAGGAGCATTCAATGCTCTTCTGAAAACATTGGAAGAGCCGCCTTCCTACGTTATTTTTATCCTGGCGACCACAGAAGCCCATAAGATACCGATCACCATCCTGTCCAGATGCCAGCGTTATGACTTCCACCGGATTTCCATTGATACCATAGCAGCCAGGCTTTCCGAGCTTCTGGCAGCAGAAGGCGTGGAAGCGGAGGAAAAAGCCGTGCGCTATGTGGCAAAAAAAGGTGACGGATCCATGCGAGATGCCTTAAGTCTTCTGGATCAGTGCATTTCTTTTTATCTGGGACAGGTGCTTACCTATGATAAAGTCCTGGACGTTCTGGGAGCTGTGGATACAGAGGTATTCAGCAAGCTCCTTCGGAAAGTGCTTTCCGGTGATGTGACCGGTTCCATCCATGTGCTGGAAGACCTGATTACAGGAGGTCGGGAACTGGGGCAGTTTGTATCCGATTTTACCTGGTATATGCGAAATCTTCTCCTTGTGAAGACTTCCGAGAATCCGGAGGAGGCAATTGATGTTTCTTCCGAAAATCTGAAGCTTCTGAAGGAAGAGAGCGAGATGACAGATGTGGAAACCCTGATGCGGTATATTCGTATTTTTTCCGATCTGTCCAATCAGATCCGTTTTGCAAGCCAGAAACGTGTGTTGGTGGAAATTGCGCTGATCAAGTTGTGCAGACCGGCTATGGAGACCAATCTGGACTCAGTTCTTGACCGGCTCCGTGTTCTGGAAAAACAGATGGAAGAACGGCCGGTGCAGCAGGTGATCGTCCGGGAAGGCGATGTCGGCACATCCGGGGAACCGGGGAATGCAGTGCCAGGTGCGGTGCAGTCACAGCAGCCCAAACCACAGAAAGCAGCTCCAGAAGATCTTCAGAAGATCGTAGCAGGATGGCGAGCCATTGTGGGGCAGACGACAGGACTTTTCAAACAGTCCCTGCAGCGGGCAGTCCCCAAGTATAACGGGGAAACAGGGGATCCTATCCTTTACGTGGAATTTCAGGATTTCCTGGGAATGAATTATGTAGACAATCCGGAGGCGCAGAAAGAACTTCAGGACATTATCGCGGCCCGGACAGGAAAAAGCGTGGAGATACATATGCTGGTAGCCAACAAGCATCAGCACACCAATCTCGCGCAGATCACAGTAGACGATGCACTCCGGGAGAATATCCACATGGATATCGTAGTGGAAGAAGACCCGGACGATGAGTCATAAATCTGTAAAATAAAAACAGGAGGATCATTATTATGGCAAAAAGAGGTGGATTCCCAGGCATGGGTATGCCGGGAAACATGAACAATCTTATGAAACAGGCGCAGAAAATGCAGCGTCAGATGGAAGAGAATCAGAAGGCTCTTGAGGAAAAAGAGTTCACAGCAACCGTAGGCGGCGGAGCTGTTTCCGTTACCGTTTCCGGCAAACGTGAAATAACAAAAGTCACACTTTCCGAGGAAGCAGTAGATCCGGATGATATTGAGATGCTTGAGGATATGATCGCGGCAGCAACAAATGAGGCACTCCGTCAGGTTGAGTCTGAGTCAGCAGCAGTGATGTCCAAACTGACAGGAGGTCTTGGCGGTCTTGGCGGAGGCCTTCCTTTCTGATGGAATATTACAGCAGCCATATCAATAAACTCATTGAGCAGCTTTCCCATCTTCCGGGAATTGGAGCAAAATCTGCCCAGCGTCTTGCGTTTCATATCATGAATATGCCAAAAGACCAGGTTGAGCAGCTGACAGCTTCCATTACCGATGCAAGGCAGAACGTTCAGTACTGCAAATGCTGTTATACACTGACAGACCAGGAACTCTGCCCGATCTGTGCCAATCCAAAACGAGATCACAGCACCATCATGGTCGTTGAGAATACCAGGGATCTGGCAGCATATGAGAAAACAGGCAAGTTTGACGGGGTTTACCATGTACTTCACGGCGCGATCTCTCCAATGCTTGGAATCGGACCGGATGATATCAAGCTGAAGGAACTGATGAAGCGCCTTCAGGGAGATGTAAAAGAAGTTATTGTGGCGACCAATTCCAGCCTTGAGGGTGAAACTACAGCCATGTACATCAGCAAACTGATCAAGCCCACCGGAATCAAAGTAAGCCGTATTGCCAGCGGAGTTCCGGTTGGCGGTGACCTGGAGTATATTGATGAAGTGACACTTCTACGCGCCCTGGAGGGAAGGGTAGAACTTTAACCGGATCAGGTGAAAAATTTTCCCAGGCAACAAAGGAGGTGAGCCGGTGGCAAAAAAGAAAGCAACTTCATCGGATGTGGCAGCACGCGCCGGGGTTTCCCAGGCAACGGTATCTATGGTGCTGAACCGGAAATACAATGTTTCCTTTTCAAGAGAAACCGTAGAACGGGTGGAGCAGGCAGCCAGAGAGCTTGGCTACGAGCTTCCGGGACGTCGGAAACATAAAGATAACAGAAAAGAAAAGTTGATCGTTGTTTTCTGCCCCACACTCACCAGTCCCTATTATGTACTGTTGCTTCAGGGAATCGAGGCCGTAGCCAATGAGCAGGGATACGGGGTATTTATCTGTAACACCCAGCGAGATGCAGGTTTGGAAGAAAAATATCTCCGTATGATGCAGACCATGCGGCCGGCAGGAATCATTTATACCTGCAATCCCCATCCGGATTTTCAGCATCAGGTAGAAAAGATCGCAAAAGAAACGCCCCTTGTTATCATCAGCAACAAGGAAAAAACAACCACAGTAGATGCCATCAATCAGGATAATACGGTGGTAGGAAGGCTGATGGCCAGGCATCTTCTGGATCTGGGGCATACCGATGTGGCGTTTATTACGCCGCCTCTTACCAGACGCCAGTGGCAGCGCTCCAAACGTGTAGAAGGTTTTGTCCGCGAGTTTGAAAAAGAGGGCAAAAAAGATCACGTGATCATCAAGGCGGCAGATGAGTCCAATGACAGAAAAATCCCGCGAATGGATTCGGAGTATGCCATGGGCTACGAGCTGACTATGGAGCTTCTCCGTGAAGGCAGAAAATTTACGGCTATCGCAGGCCAGAATGATATGATGGCCATAGGTGCCATTGATGCACTGCATGAGATGCGCCTCCATGTGCCAAAGGATGTTTCAGTCATCGGATGTGATAATATTTTTTATTCCAGTATTCGCAGGATTTCACTGACCACCATTGATCATTTTGTAGCGCTGAAGGGAAGAGATGCCTGCGACATCATTATCCGTAAAATCGATATGAATGATAAATTTTACCTGGATGAAAGACCTGCCAGTCTGTATAATATCGAATATACCCCGAAACTGATTACGCGCCGCACAACGGGGTATGCAAAACTGGACAGAAACCTGCCCGGCGAGCAGAAAAATAAATAATGGCGTATAAATTATTAATAATAATATATAAAGAGAGTTTCTATGACGTATTCGAATAAAAACTGTGGTAACAGTGGTAATTGCAGCGATATTCGAAATCGGTAAAAATGGAGATAAGCTGTTTTGGGTGAAAAAATTGACAGACACTGTTAATAAAACAACATTTTATTAATAAAATATTTATTAATAAAAAAGTAGTGTCTTGACCCTCACAATGAGTTTGTTATAATGGAATCATCAAGAAAAAGAACGAACGTAAAACAGGAGGAAAAAACAATGAAATTTTTTATCGACACAGCGAAAGTAGAAGATATCAGAGAAGCAAATGACATGGGAGTTATCTGTGGTGTTACCACAAACCCGTCCCTGATCGCCAAAGAGGGAAGAGACTTCAACGAAGTAATCAAAGAGATCACAACTATCGTTGACGGACCGATCAGCGGTGAGGTTAAAGCTACCACAACAGATGCAGAGGGGATGATCCGTGAGGGACGTGAGATTGCAGCAATCCATCCGAACATGGTTGTTAAAATTCCTATGACAACAGAGGGACTGAAAGCAGTTAAAGTTCTTTCTTCTGAGGGAATCAAGACAAACGTTACCCTGATCTTTTCCGCTAACCAGGCACTTCTTGCAGCAAGAGCAGGTGCTACATATGTATCTCCGTTCCTTGGAAGACTGGACGACATCTCCACAGATGGTGTTGAGCTGATCCAGCAGATCGCTGAGATGTTTGCAGTTGCAGATATCCCGACAGAGATCATCGCAGCAAGCGTTCGTCATCCAATGCACGTAACTGCATGTGCACTTGCAGGTGCAGATATCGCTACTGTACCATTCAAAGTAATCGAGCAGATGACACATCATCCGCTGACAGATGCAGGTATCGCTAAATTCCAGGCTGATTACAAGGCAGTATTCGGTGAGTGATCGAAACCTCTTTTATATACAAATTCCCTGTGAACAGCAGGGCACTAAAAAGGAGACATTAATAACATGGATAAGTTAGAACTTCAGAAAGTTGCCAACGAAGTCCGCAAGGATATCGTAACAGCAGTCCATGCAGCAAAGGCCGGCCATCCGGGCGGATCCCTTTCTGCAGCAGACGTGTTCACCTATTTATATTTTGAAGAGATGAACATCGATCCGAAGGATCCTAAGAAGGCAGACCGTGACCGTTTTGTCCTTTCCAAAGGACATACAGCACCGGGACTCTATTCTGTACTTGCAGAGAGAGGATATTTTCCAAAAGAGGATCTGAAAACACTTCGTCATCTGGGCTCCTATCTTCAGGGACATCCGGATATGAAGCATATTCCGGGCGTTGATATGTCCAGTGGTTCTCTTGGTCAGGGAATCTCTGCAGCAGCAGGTATGGCTCTTTCTGCCAAACTCAGTAATGATGACTATCGAGTATATACATTGCTGGGTGATGGTGAGATCGAGGAAGGCCAGGTGTGGGAGGCAGCTATGTTCGCAGGCTTCCGTAAACTGGACAACCTGGTTGTGATCGTAGATAACAATGGACTTCAGATCGATGGTGACATTGCAGATGTATGCTCCCCGTATCCGATCGACAAGAAATTTGAAGCTTTCAATTTCCATGTGATCAATGTTGCGGACGGCAACGATATGGATCAGCTGAAGGCTGCTTTTGATGAGGCAAGAGCTACAAAGGGTATGCCGACAGCTATCATCATGAAAACAGTAAAAGGTAAAGGCGTTTCCTACATGGAGAACGCAGTAGGCTGGCACGGAAAAGCTCCGAATGATGAGCAGTATGCACAGGCAATGGAAGATCTGGAGAAGGTAGGTGAAGCATTATGTCAGAAGTAAAGAAAATCGCAACGAGAGCAAGCTACGGCAGTGCCCTCATAGAATTAGGAAAAAAACACGAGGATCTTATCGTTCTTGACGCTGACCTTGCTGCAGCTACACAGACAGGTATGTTTAAAAAAGAATTCCCGGAGCGTCACATTGACTGCGGTATCGCAGAGTGCAACATGATGGGTATTGCAGCAGGAATCGCTTCCACAGGTAAGGTTCCCTTTGCAAGTACTTTTGCAATGTTTGCAGCAGGACGTGCTTATGAGCAGGTTCGTAACTCCATCGGATATCCGAAGCTGAATGTAAAGATCGGAGCAACTCACGGCGGTATTTCTGTAGGTGAAGATGGCGCCACACATCAGTGCCTGGAGGATTTTGCCCTGATGAGAGTGATTCCGGGCATGGTCGTTGCAAGTCCTTCTGATGATATCGAAGCAAAAGCTATGGTTGCTGCTGCTTACGAGCATCAGGGACCGGTATACATGAGATTCGGACGTCTTGCTGTTCCGGTTATCAATGACAGACCGGATTATAAATTTGAGCTTGGTAAGGGCATCGTTCTCCGCGAGGGAAAAGATCTTACCATCATCGCAAACGGACTTTGCGTTGCACCGGCTCTTGAAGCAGCTGAGAAGCTTGCAGCAGACGGAATCGATGCAAAAGTAATCAACATCCATACCATTAAACCTCTGGATGAGGAGCTTGTTGTTGCAGCTGCCAAAGAAACAGGTAAAGTTGTAACTGTTGAGGAGCATTCCATCATCGGTGGTCTTGGCGGAGCTGTATGCGAGTGCCTGGCTGAGAAGGCACCGGTACCGGTAAAACGTATCGGAATTCATGATGTATTCGGTGAGTCCGGACCGGCTGTAGAGCTTCTCCATAAATATGGTCTTGACGCTGAGGGTATCTACACACAGATCAAAGATTTCGCGTAATCTGTAGGAGGTAAGTCTGCTTCTGCAGGGAGGATCTTCAGGATTCCTCCGGCAATTGCATCCGCCAGAGTGACCACGGTAGAGAGCCGTGTAGTCTGCAAGGTAAGATGCTCCATGATCCCGGCGGTATTTACAATGCCGGTAATGTGAATGTCACCTACAGGAGGAAGATTTTTCTGAACACCAGCACCTGGGTAAAGTGCACCATTTCCAATGGTCACATAGCCCAGGTGCTTTTTTTGTCCAAGAGAAGCATCTATGGCGATTATAAGGGCATGGGGATGAAATCTTTTGATCAGCGATGAAGTTTTTTCCAGGTTTAAGGCATGAACCGGACAGGAAAGGGTACCGTAGACAAAAATATGCCCGGTTTCATGTGGCGTAAGCAGGTGTCCAATATATGGGCCTAAGCAATCGCCGGTAACACGGTCACTGCCGATACATAGAAAAACGATTTCAGTCCATTTTTTTGGACAGTGAAGAATGCATTTTTTTAAGAGATAAGCAATCTCGCCGGATGAACCGTTTTTTCTGGCATCAATGTAAAAAGCCATGGGGAACCTCGATTCTTTTTTCCCTCTATCATATCCTGAAAAAAGGAAAAATATGCATGATGCGGAATCTGTCGTTAAATTCTCTGGATAGGCTCTTACATTCTGCTAAAATCCGCATTTTTACTGTGTTATGCTTGGGGACAGAAGGGGTGATATGAGATGATAGAGGTCATTTATAAGGAGGACAAGGAAGATCAGGAAACCGTACAGGAACCGTTTTCCATGCCGAGAAACGTAAGACAGATCGGTCTGACGAATGGAGATTATAGAATCTATGTGGAAGACTATGTATACACTTTTCTCAGCAGTCTGGCAGAGGAAGAGAAGGCGGAAGGCCGGGGAATGGCAGCAGTGCTTACCGGAGAGATTCAATGGACAGCAGATATGACCTGTATTTTTGTAAAGGGAGCGATTGCCGCGGATTCTATGGATGCGGCTGCGGAACATATCGACTTTTCAGAAAAGGTCTGGCAACAGCTTCAGGATGATAAAGAACAGTATTTTCCGGAGCAGGAAATTGTGGGATGGTTTTTTGCACAGCGGCAGATGGTATTGGAGATAACAGAACTTTTTGTAAAAGTGCATCTTCGGCATTTTGGAGGGGAAAAAGTTCTGATGCTGATGGAACCAGGAGAACGGGAAGATGCTTTTTTTCGTTATGATAACGGGACGATGGTTCAATTAAACGGTTATTATATTTATTATGAAAAAAATTCTCAGATGCAGACCTATATGATTGAAAGAAATCAGAGGAAAGGCCAGGAGACGTCAGAGAAAGTGGAGGACAAGGCTGTCAGGAATTTCCGAAAAATTATAGACAGCAAGAAGCCAGAAGAACGGGAGGAGGAAAAAACTTCCGTTTTTTCTTATGCTGCTACAGTATGTCTGGCTTTGGCTGTTCTTGTGGCAGGTGTAAATTTTTATCGGAATCAGCAGGAAAACGCAGGAATCCCGGAAGATTTCCGCGAAACTTCCGCAGCTGTGGCACAGATGACGCCGGTAATCACAGCTGAAGAGATTGTGACTCAGACGGAGACACCGACACCGACCGCAAGAGCGCAGAACAGGGAAAAAATCACAGCAACTCCGATTGCAGACACAACAGTAACGGTAACAAAAGTTCCGGTTCCTACGAAATCTGCAGAAATAAATAAGGCAGATACAAAAAAACAGAAAAGCTCAGAAGAAAAGAAGAATTCGGATTCAAAAATTTCTGCAGAAGAAACTGTCACATCAACAGAAAATAAAAGGGAAACGTATGTGATACGTCCTGGTGATACTTTGTATCAGATCAGCCTGAATCGTTATGGAACAGTGGAGGCGATGGAACAGATCTGTGCATTGAACGGAATTTCTGCCAACGAAATCATTTATCCGGGGCAGGTAATTGTTTTACCATAAAGAACTGTGCTATAATAACTGGAAAATAAAACAGATAAGGTAAGGGATACAGTTGTGAATATTATAAAAAAAATACAGAAACGACAAAAGCGCAAAAAGCTTATGAAGCAAAAAGCAAAATTGGCACAGGAACAGGCAGCGCAGGAAGGCGCTTATCGTGGAAAATCCTCCCATCATCGTAGGATTTCCAAAAATGGAAAAAAGGTGATTGCAGTTGCCGCGGTTGTTGCAGCAGTCTGCCTGGTTTTTCTTTTTGTGGAAAAAAGAAGTTATCACAGTTATAAGGTATTAAATACAAGTGAGCAGGAGGATGTTGTTTCCACCCAGTATGTGGAAATGGATGGCGATATTTTAAGATACAGTCCGGATGGCGTGTCCGTAGTAGATGGCAGTATGAATACCGTGTGGAATGAAACGTATACCATGCAGAACCCTATTGCAGATGTAAACGGAAGCAAAGCGGTAATTGCGGACAGCGAGGGAACATCTTTGTATATCTGTGACAAAAAAGGAATTACAGGAACAGTTACCACTTCCTATTCCATCGTAAAAGTCCGTGTTGCGGCGAATGGAATGGTTGCGGCGATTCTTGATAATGATGAAAATACCTGGATTAATTTTTACAATCCGGATGGAAGTCTGGTTGCGGAAAATCTTACCAAGATTGACGATCCGGGATATCCACTGGATGTGGCAGTATCTGACAATGGTGTTATGATGGTGACATTCCAGTATGTAGACGGAAACAAAACCACAAGTTATGTGGCATTCTATAATTATGGAGATGTAGGACAGAACGAAGCAGACCGGATTGTAAGCGGTTATACTTATGAGAATGTAGTAATTCCACAGGTAGAGTGCATCAGCGCGAACCAGTATATTGCCTTGCGTGATGATGGATTTTCTACTTATCAGGGAAGTCAGATTCCAAAAGAAAGCAAAACAATTAATGTAAAGCAGGAGATTGTAAGTACATTTTTCAGTGATGACAGAATTGGTCTGGTGTTTAAGAACAATAATAAAGATGACCTGTATACAATGGAAGTTTATAATATGAGCGGACAGCTGAAATTCCGCAAGAATTTCAATGTTCCATATACGACCATAAAAATGAGTGGAGATAATATTATCATGTACAACAGTTCTCAGATCTGTGTGATGAACAGCCGTGGTGTGCAGAAATATATGGGAAGTGTTGATGGAACGATCCGCGACTTTTTCAAGATCGGTTGGAACAAATATCTTATGGTGCTGGATACCGGAGTCAGTACCATAAAATTCAGTTAGGGAGGCAGACATGAGCTGGACATGGCTGGGACTGGCTGTGCTGGTCCTTCTTGCCTTTTCTGTAGTAGACGGATACAGAAAAGGATTTATAAAAGAAGCAGTATCTGTACTCCTTGTGCTGATTTCCGTTGTTCTGGTATGGTTGATTAATCCTTATGTTAATCAGTTTCTAAGAGAGAATACATCGGTTTATGAAAAAATACAGACTTCCAGTGAAACATTCGTGGATTCTCTGGCAGCTGGAAATGGGGTACTGGACGAAGAAACACAAAATGAATTGATCAGTAATATGGGACTTCCGGAACTGCTTCAGAAGGGAATGAGTGAAAACAATACAGCATCGGTATATCAGTATCTGGCAGTTAATACATTTGCTGGATATATTTCCGGTTATCTTGCAAATGTGGCAGTAAACTGTCTTTCTTTTCTGGTATCGTATATATTGTCATCAATATTAATTCATGTGCTGGCATATGCACTGGACATTCTGGCAAAACTTCCGGTCATATGTGGGATAAACAAACTGGCTGGAGCGGTAATTGGCGGAGGAAAGTGTATTATCTTCGTATGGGTAGGAATGCTGGTGCTGACAGTTTTGTGTAACACAGAAATCGGACAGAAAGGTCTGGGATTGATTCGGGGAGATACCGTGCTGAATTTCCTCTACGATAAAAACATCTTTATCCGTATTTTTACGGGAATATTTTATCAAAGTTAAATAAAACCGCATTCTGCAGACAGAAGAATACCTGAATTCAAGTGTTACACGGTCCGCAGAATGCGGTTTTTTACGCAAAAACACGTTTTTTGAAAAAAATGTAAAATTCTGTAAAAAACATGTTGACAGAAAGAAGAAAAGATGCTATTCTATCAGAGTTGTTGGAAACAAATTGTTTTTGCGAAACTGATAAAGAAATCATGTTTCAGAAAAAATAAAAAAGTAGTTGACAAAAGACAGAAGATATGATAAAGTATCCAAGTCGTCAACAAAACGACAACAAAATCTTAACTCAAAAATGTTTGAAAAAAACTTGAAAAAAGTACTTGACAAACAAAAAGAGATGAGATAAAATAAACGAGCTGTCTGAGAGACAGACAAAACAAACCTTGATAACTAAACAGTGAAACACATACGATTCTCGAAAATTTCTTTACATTTTAAAGAACGGTTTTAACAAACCAAAAGCAGTAAAAACGAGAGATAGCCAAACGGTTGTCTTGAGTAAATGAATCAAACATTTTATCAGAGAGTTTGATCCTGGCTCAGGATGAACGCTGGCGGCGTGCTTAACA
>OLSM01000165.1_pt1 | contig 67728 bp, 51 predicted proteins | sample 1672721 | NCBI WGS metagenome assembly OLSM01 (sample SAMEA3136717, study PRJEB25190) | human gut metagenome
ACGTAATCGGCATGCTTGAATAGACCAAGGAATTCTTCAACGGAAGTGCTAAGATCACCTCCAAAATCCGGATTTTTGACTTTATCAATCAAATCCTGACCAATATTGATAACTTTCTTCCCTGTCTTCTTTGCCAACTCTCTGGCAAAATTATCAATAATATTTGATTTATTCAAGCGATAAATAAGAATGTAATTATCAATACCGGGATCTTTCGCGAGCTTCGACCATTCAGCAGCATCCAAAAGGAAAACCGGGTCAACATGTAATGCGCAATCTTTTTCTGTCAATTCACGAACGATACGGCGCCCAGATTCCTCTCGGACCGAGAGATGATTAAATCTATTAAGCAACCTCGTGTATTCACTCTTGTACTCTTGAGGAATTTCACTAATTCCGAAAGATGCTGCATAAGAATTTATTTTCCTCGGATCTTTTACAAACGAAAGAAAATAATTCTTATCGAAATCTGAACAAGCGTAGTTAAAGACTTGATCGCTTCCGGTGATGAATACATCATAGCGTTGATTTGCTGTAGTGATGGACTGTGAATCATACGCAACAGGACTTAATTTAGTATTCCCAGCAATCATAGAGCGGAAACTATTCATCTTCTTCCAAGATGGAATAAGATTAATAAACCCTCTGATATTCTGCTTAAATGTTTTCTGCTTGAAACCGCCAATCAATTTATACAGATTTTCCATATGCTCACACCGGTAATCAATTACCTCGGTATCAAAGCCAAGGTCAGATATCGCCCTCTGCAGTGCGTAAGTCTGCAGTGCAGCACCGTAGTTGATAGCGCGGTGAAACGTGATGACACCAATTTTCATTTTAAATACCCTTTCAGCTGGAAACATAAAAATAGGAAAGATAGAACAATATATTTTTTCTTCATAAATGTTTTATATATAAGCTTATCCAAGGAAGAATTCGGCTTGAATAAAGCTAAACAATTACGCAGATCCTGATTTGAGACAACCGCTCTGAAAAACGGCAAACGTCCTTTATCCAACGGTGCGCTGCGCAAAGCAAAACGGAACGAAGCAAACAGCCTCGATGCGTTTCTTGATGAGAAACAAAATCTATCGAGCGTTTCCGAAAATTCGCGCTCAATCATTCTATACATTGAGACAAGCTTGTCAATAACATGTACATCAACACATTTTGAATACGAAGATTCGCTTATATGGTATTCATAATAACTATTCGGAAGGAAAGATACTATATTGGACGATTCCAGTGCTCTTAGCTTGAATACAAGATCTTCGGAATAAACAGTTCTTTCCGAAGGGAATTCGATACCATTTTTTCTTAGCAGAGATAGTCTAAATATGCCATCCCAGACCGCGACACAACGCGAACCAACATCCCCCGTAGAAGAAGCTATAAGATCGGCCATGTGTTGTCGAATAGCAACATCGCCTTGGAGTACTTCTCGCATGTTTGGATGTTCTTCTACCACTTCCCCGTCTTTAATATCTCTATACCCCGAGAAAACGAGATCTGCGTCGAATTCTTTAGCTGAACCAATCAATGCCCTGTACATCTCAACATTGCACGTATCATCAGCATCAACAAAAGCTATGTATTCCCCTGTTGCATGCGACATGCCAAAATTTCGAGCAATGCCTTGTCCAGCATTTTCTTTTGTATAAACGGAAATCCGGTCATCTTCCTCGGATAGACTGCGACAAATAGCTAAAGAATCATCTGTAGATCCATCATCAACTACAATTATTTCCAAATCAGTTAACGATTGATCCATGACCGACAGAACGCACTCTTCGATTGTCGACGAGGCGTTATAACAGGGTATGACAACTGAAAGGATGGGCATATCATTAATCTCCTATGCCTTCCAACATTCCATAAAATGTTTTTTCACCATCATGCTCGACAGGAAAATCTTGTTTCCATGTAAGCTTGAACAAATCAGTATGAGCTGAGAGTCTTTTCCACATATCCTCGTCATAAGGCCGGTCAAGAATTTTAAATAGCTCATCACAGTCTGGATTATTCGGCTGAATTTCATTAAAAGCTTCGGCAATCCATGGATCGTGACGCTGAGCGAGAACAGTCAAGTAGTCCACCAAAAGATAATCGACCATAAAATCATTTCTTTGCCAATACTCAAGGAAAAAATCTCGAATCGTAGCGAACGCGCGTCTATGATCGTCATCACAACCCAGCGAATAGCCTGCAAACATGCCGCCGGCAACAGACGCATGCAGATAATCTGGCCTCTTAATCGAGAAAATCGGACTATTATATAGGCTTTTGTCAAGCGAACCAACACAATAGAAGGTGGAATCGAGCCACATTCCACCATATGAAGCCAGCAAGCTCAGTCTTAGCAAATCTGAAAGATTTGTTCTAGTAATCATCCCTGCATCTATCTTTTTGATAATCCACGAAGGGAATTTTACATAGTTTGAGACGTTCTTATCCGTAATAATAATTACCTCACGTCCCCCAGCATTACGTCGTACAGATTCCACACATGCCTTTACAATTTCAGGAGCAGAATCCAGTCCCTGCCACCAGCACATCCAAATCTTATTGCTCCTATCAGGGGCAATAGGGGGCAGGGGCGCATCATAGTCATAGGAGGCGTAATAATCGCCAAAACGATTCTCCAAATATCGCAGTACAGCTTCATGCTTGCGCAGCAGACGAGCTTTAACCGCATCGGATTCTTGATATCCGTTATGGTTCATCACTTGAATGTCAAGCTTCGCGCGGAATGCATTTATACCCTCACTGAAAGAGGTTTCTTTCGCTATCATTCGTGAAGCATGTATTTCTTCAGAGGCACGGTGAACAATGCGCTCCAAACTATTATGTCTATTCGCCACGTTCAATCCTCCTGTAAGAATCTTCAAGTTGTCGAACGTATTGTGATTGTTTGCAACGCTCATTCACGTATTTGACGCAGGTTTGTTGCATGATTTGATAATCGTTTTCGCCCGCGTGCGAGGCCTTAATAAGAGCGTCAGTTAAATCACTTACATTCCCGGATTCGAAGGTAAAGCCGGTCCTGCCCTCTTCCACCAGCTCAGGGATGCCGCCGATGCAGGCGCCGATGATCGGCGTCTGAGCGGCCAGGGATTCCAAGCCGGAGTACGGCATGTTCTCCCGCCATTCGGAGCTCAGCACGGTGAATCGGGCATTGCCCACCTCCCGTTGCAGATCCTCGCCGGTTCTATAGCCGAGCAGCCGGATGCGGGAAACAGCCTCCGGGCCCGCCGAGGCGATCAACTGCTCGATGGCTTCACGTTCCGGGCCATCGCCGACGATATGCAAATCCCAAGTATCGGGCAGGAACCCCTCGTGGCCGGCACCGGCATCCGAATCCGCGTATCGTTCCAATCCAGCGGCCTGTAGGAATGCCTTCACCAGGGTGAGGATGCCTTTCTCTTGGGACAGGCGTCCGAAGAACAGGACATATGGCCGTTCCCCGGCCTGCGCATCATCGAACTTATGCGTATTCGCCACACGGGCGCCCATCGCCATCTGCGAATCCGTCAGGAAATTCTGCATGGCAATGGTACGCCCTGCATATCCGCCCTCATCCAGTTTGCTCTTCATGAATTCAGAAGGCGCGATAATCGCATCAATCTTGTCATACGAATGGTGATACTTCAGAAATTCGGCTTCCGCGGAAGCAAGCAGACTCTTGGCACGCGATCCCTTCACACACACATTCTTTGTGGCATGCATGAATCGCCTATCCAGGCAGGCATCACACACTTCTCCCCTACCATTCACCATCGTATAGGCCGGGCACAGCAGAATATAGTCATGCGCCGTATAGACCACCGGCACATGATGTTTCTTCAAATACGGTGCATCAAGAATCGAGAGTGTCAGCTGGCGATGCACGTTGTTCATGTGAATCACATCTGGCTTGAACTCCTCCAGCAACGCCTCGAACTTACGTCTCGCCTCGAACGAGTAAATCAACGTGGAGGCTTCCTGCACCTTCTTGAAAGCGGAAATATCCCCCACATAGTCCTTTTCGGAGACGAAATACTTGCTCCAACGGCTCGATTCATTATTGGGATGGTGCATGGAGAAAAACGCAACATCATGACCGAGTGCACGCAAGCCTTCAGCCAAGGCGAAAAAATAAGTTTCCGCCCCACCCTTGCGGTAGAAATACTTGTTCACCAGGAGAATTCGCATGCTCACTCTCCCCCATACAGGTTCAGTGTTTGATCGGTTACGGAATCCCAGTTATATTTACCAACGATGTAATCTGCGGCACTTGCCTTGTAACGTTGTACAAGATCATCGTTTTCAAGCAATTCCTGAAGTGTTTTTCGCAGGGATTCAACAGAACCATGCTGAAATGTCACTGCGTGCCCTTCTACTACTTCCACACATTCCGGAATGTCGGACGTAAGGCAACAGTTACCGTAACTCATGGCTTCCAGCAGACTCATCGGCATGCCCTCCAAGTCGCTTGGGAGCACATAAATATAAGCATTGCTATAGAGCTCTTTGAGTGCCTGCCCTTGTATGAATCCGGTCAAAATAACACGAGAATCCTGATTAGCCATCTGCTGAATATGCTGGTAATACTCGTTGGAGTCGGAAGCGCCTCCAGCGATGACAAGCTTTTTGTTCGTATTCAGCTTGCTGAACGCCTCGATAAGGTAATGCACGCCTTTCTCGGGAACAATACGCCCGAGAAACAGTACATAGTCATTCTTATGAAGACCATATTTTTCGGTAATTTCCTGTGCCGAAACTGGCTCACCATATTCGATGCCATTGGGAATGAAATGTGTACCGCGACCATATTTTTCTTGGAAATACTGTCGCATGCTTTCGCTGAGCACTATGATTTCATCCGCGCATTTCGCTGCGGTACGTTCTCCGAACTTGAGATATGCGGAGGCGAACTTGCCCCATTTGGCACGCTGCCAGTCAAGACCGTGAATGGTCGCTACCGTGCGAATGCCCGCCCAATGCGCCAGACGCAGCATGACGCAGGGACCTTCGGCATGATAGTGAATGACGTCCGGTTTGGCCGCAATGGCTTTCAGTGTTGCGAAGAATGAGGAGGTCAGCGCCGCCAAACCTTTCGCTTCAAAAGTCGGCACTGGAACAACACGCACGCCGTTATATACAAAGGGCTTATTTGCGGAATGAACGTTTCCATCGAATTCGGCGCCCGCAACATTATGTCCCTTGCGATTGTATGCGATGACCTTATGCCCCTTTGCGGCCATACGCGTAGCTAGTTCATCTACAACGATCTCAATGCCGCCTTCACGCGAAGGAATGCGCTTATGGCCTATCATCGCGATATTAACCATCACCGGTCACCCCTTAGTTATTCAGAGTGCCGGAATCATGCCACAAACGTTATGCAGGGCAGAGGATTGCACAGTCTGACCACTAACCAAACCGACGTAACGGCCGTTATCGGCTCTTTTTCTCATTCAGAAACGTCCGGAAAACCGACAGGATCAGATTTCAAACACAGTTTTCAAGTCATGAACAAGCAAAGTGTTCATGGAAAACCTATGGAGAATACCCCCGAAGTGAGCGACGGGGGCTGGGTGTGTCTGAGGGGGATGCCAAAATCAACTTTAGAAGGTAATGAACGGGGTTTGGCGGTTCCTGCGCGGTTTGTGTTGCGCTTGAAAAAACACCAATTCGGGGTTCATTTGGAGGGAAGGGACGGAATTAGCATGCCGACCACGGGTCGATCAATTATAAAAAGAGCCGATAACGGCCGTTATGTCGGCTTAGTCCCGGTTCGAGGACGGTAATCCAGTGCCGATTCGCGTAGCCCAGGTCATGGGAAAAATGCTTGGCGGTGGTGTCGAATCCGTAGTGATGAACTACTACCGCCATATCGACCGTAGCAAAGTGCAGTTCGATTTTTTGGTGGATGCCGATTCGACTCGCGTTCCAGAAGAGGAAATCAAAGCGTTGGGCGGCCGCGTTTTTCGCATCCCTCCATACCAGCATCCCCTTCGCTACCGCAAGGAATTGGTCAGGCTTTTCCATGAGGAACACTGGCCGATCGTGCACAGCCACATCAATACGCTCAGCGTATTCCCATTGTCTGCGGCCAAAAAGGCTGGAGTGCCGGTCCGTATCGCCCACTCGCATTCCACGATGGGCAAGGGCGAGTTTGCCAAGAACCTGATGAAGCTTGCACTGCGTCCGCTCTCGAACCTTTACCCTACAGAATGTTTCGCATGCAGTGAATACGCCGGAAAATGGCTGTTCGGCAGAAACGCCGACTTCACGGTGATTCCCAACGCCATTGAACTGGAGAAGTTCCATTTCGACCCAGTCATTCGCCAGGAAACCCGCAGGGAACTCGGCATAGCCGATGGCATGTTCCTGATTGGCCATGTGGGTCGTTTCATGCCGCAGAAGAATCAGGCTTTCCTTGTCGACGTTCTCGCCGAGCTCCTTCCCCAGAAGCCGGACACGATACTCGCGTTCGTTGGTGACGGTCCAGACAGACCAGACGTACAGCATCACGCCCAAGAACTCGGCATTGGTGACCACATTCTGTTCTTGGGACAGCGCACGGACGTCAACCACCTTTACCAGGCGTTCGATGCTTTCTGTCTGCCGAGCCGTTATGAAGGTCTCGGCATGGTCGCCATCGAAGCCCAGGTCGCCGGATGCCCCTGTGTCCTCAGCGATCAGGTTCCGCACGAAGCTGATATTTCCGGAAAAACATCTTTCATAAGCTTGGAAAATAAATCTTCTTGGATTTCAACTGTACTCAACATTTCCTCGCAAACAGCGAATCGGCAGATTGAAACATCAAATACATGCGCTGAAAAATATGACATTTCAGCTAGTGCGAATCGTCTGACTTTCTTGTACGTAAGCAGTGCGGAAAGCGCGAATAGGTGGGAGGAAACACTGTGAATCCTCATGTTGCTGTAATCACTTCAGGTTATTTACCAGTGCCGAACGTCCTCGGCGGAGCTGTCGAAGCATTGGACATGATGATGGTTCAAGAGAATGAGAAAACTCCTAGTTTTGATTTCACTGTTTTTTCTTCTTGGACACCCGGCGTAGATCAGATAGCGCGTACAGGTAATTTCAAGCACACTGATTTCTGCTTTATCAAGACACCATTGCTGGTTCGTGCAGTGGATCATTGCATTTATTGGGCAGCCAAGCATGTGCTTCACAAGAAGAAGCTCATGAGCTATCGATATATCGCGCAACGCCTGTGGTATATCAACAAGGTTTCCAAGAAACTCGCACAGCCCACAAAGAATGACAGTCCGGCTTTCGACAAGGTAATGATCGAAAACCACGCCACGCTGTTCATGACTATGCAGAAGCACGGCAATTCCGAACGATATGCGGGAAAAGTGTATTACCACCTGCATAACGAAGTTCTTAATGATTTCGGCTGCATTAAAGAGATTTCCAAAGTCAAAAAAGTACTTGGAGTTTCCAAATATATTGTTGACACGCTTGACACGTATTTAAAAGAGCATGGAGAGCCTGGTCTGCGCGAAGATCAGAAAGCTGTATGGCGTAATGGCGTCGACACAAACCGGTTTGGTTCAGAAGAGGCTAATAGCAAGGCGATTGAATTCCGACAGAAATTCAATATAGCTGAAGATGATATTGTTTTCCTGTTTTCCGGGCGCCTTACTCCGGAAAAAGGTGCCGAAGAACTATTGAAAGCGTTTACTGAAGTAGCGCAGAAAGTTCCCAATACCAAGCTGGTTATTGCCGGAGCTTTCTTCTTTAATTCGAATATCGTAAGTCCATTTGAACAGAAACTTCGCAATCTGGCGTCGAATCCAACTGTAAAGAATCGAATTATCTTTACTGGTTTCGTGAATTATGAGGATATGCCCGCCATCTATGCCATGTCTGATATTTGCGTACTGCCGTCAATTTGGGACGATCCAGCACCCCTCGCGGTAATCGAAAGCTTGGTTTCTGGTAAGCCGCTCATCACCACTCGTTCCGGGGGCATCCCCGAATACGCCGATGAGCAGTCAGCCATCATCCTTGAACGTGGCGATCAACTTGTTGACCAGCTTGCTGATGCTATGGCAAAGATTGCTCGAGACTCCGACGAACGTGATGCCATGGGCGCGCATAAAACAGCATTACGTTCCGAATTCAATAAAGAAACATACATGGCACAATTAGCCATTCGCCTGAGGTGACTACGTGGGTAAGTACAAGAATCTACTAGTCAATGTCGGCATCTTCGGACTCAGCGCAGTAGCCACTAAACTGATGGCATTCATACTGATGCCGTTATATACCCTGTACCTGTCTACAGAGGAATACGGCATCATGGACATGGCTACCATCATGGTAACCACATTATTCCCTGTACTAACTTTGCTCATCAGCGAGGGCATGCTCCGTTTTACACTTGATGATAAGTCAAAAGCCGCGTTTTATATTACCGAAACCATGCTGGTTATGTTGGCAAGCTGTGTGCTTTTGGCAATTATTCTGCCAGTATTTGATTTACCTATTTTTGGTGGGCTAGGTAGATATAAAATTTGGTTCCTGTTGTCCTATGCGGCGTTGTGTTTTCCCTCTGTGATGGGTACTGTCGCTAGGGCTATGGATCAGATGAAACTCATTGCTTACGCCTCAATATTGTCTGCACTTATTATGGGCGTGCTTGCTTATGTGTTGATTGCCGGAATGAATCTCGGTCTTATGGGGTATTTCTACTCTTATATCGTAGGCAATGGTTCAGCGATCTTGGTATATCTTTTCGCCGGTAAGCAGTATCAGTTTATCGATTTTACAGTATGGCGAAACAACGCGTCTCTTCGTAAGCAGCTTTGGCGCTACTCACTGCCATTGGCTCCGAATTCATTGTGCAACCAGATTCAGACGACAGTTAGTCGTTTCATTATTACAGGTGTACTGGGTATTTCCGCTTCTGGTTTATATGCTGCAGCTTCAAAGATTCCTAATTTGCTTAATGTGCTTCAACAGATTGTTCAACAGGCTTGGCAGCTTTCCGCGTTCCAAGAGTTTAAGAGCTCTGGGCTCAAGCATTTCTATGATGTAATTTGGCGTGTGTATCAAGCCCTGATGTCGGTAGGAAGCGCGTTAGTGATTGCGTTATCTCCGTTCATCGCCAAGGTACTGATGCAGCGTCAGTTTTACTCGGCATGGCCTCTTATATCCATTCTTGTGCTTGCCTTTTATCTTAGTGCTATCAACAACTTTCTTGGCACAATTTATCAGGCTTATATGCGTACAAAGCCGTTACTTGTGGCTACAGTTGTGGGAGCTGCAGCATGCCTCGCATTTACCGCTATCCTCGTACATGACTGGGGTATTTCAGCTGCTGCATTCGGCGTGTTTGTCGGTAGCTTGGTGATTTTCGTGGTTCGTGTGATTGATGTGCGTCGTCTGATGGCCATCAATATGAGGCCGATTCCTACGGCCATTACCATGATGCTGCTTACTGTCCAGTCCTTGGTAACCTCGAATCAATGCAGCCATTATCTATTCTGGTCATCGATTTGTTTGCTGCTTATTACATTCGTGCAATGTTATGAACTTAAGCCTCTTATTACTCTGATATTCACAAGGAGAAAGTACACAGCATGAATACTAATCCATCTTCCATGCCTGAGAAAACCCGAACTGAAGATCTCCCCCTGATTTCAGTGATTGTTCCTGTGTACAAGGTTGAACGTTATCTTGACCGTTGTATACAGTCAATTGTCGACCAAACATATCAAAACTTGGAAATCATTCTGGTCGATGATGGTTCTCCGGACGCTTGCCCTGATATGTGTGATGCTTGGGTAGCAAAAGATCATAGAATTCGCGTCATTCATCAGGAGAACCGAGGATTAGGTGCCGCTCGAAATAGCGGAATCAGAATCAGCACCGGAGAGCTTATCGGTTTCGTTGATTCTGATGATTGGTTAGAACCGACTATGTATGAAGTCCTATATCGTTCTCTCACCAAAGAAAACGCTGATACCTCCATGATCACCGGTGTCTTGGAATATCCTAACGGACGACAAATATATCTTTATCATCCTGATTTACATCTGGTAATGACCACTTCGGAATCCTTTAAATACATTAATCTGCCAGGTTATTCGACAATCTCTGCTTGGAGCAAGCTCATCAAACGTTCCACTCTAGGAAATATTCGTTTCCCGGAAGGGTGCACTGGCGAAGATTGGCAATTCACCTACGATATACTTGCAGCGAGCGTACGAACTACTTTTGATTCAACGCCGCAGTACCATTATCGACAAGTTGCGGGAAGCCTTTCTAACACGAGCACAAATTTCAATTTTGCTGGTTACGAAGCTACCAAAAACATGGTGAAACTGGTACATCAAAAATTCCCCGAACAGCTTCCTTTTGCGTTGTATGGACAAATGAGAAGTATGGTGAGCCTTTATGATCAGGCTCTTGTCACGGGGCATGCTAAAGAACAGCAATGGCGAGATTTCGCAGAAGACACTCGCACTTTCGTCAATCAAAACATGAAAGCTGTTACTGAATCCGTGACGCTCCCTCGTGGGCGTCGCCTGCAGCTCAAACTCATGGCCATCTCTCCAACGCTTTATGGCGTGTTTTTCTTACTTCATAAACGTATTCATCCGGAACGGAGCAAGTGAAAAATGAGCATTAAACAACTTGCGATGCGGTTAGTTTATGGCCACAAGGCTTCATCGGAGCAATACATATCATGGCTCCGAAGCCAGGGAGTACACGTGGGACAGCATGTGCATCTATATACGCCATGGTCCATCAGAATCGATACTCAGAGACCTTGGATGATTGAAATCGGCGATAACGTACATATCACCGCAGATTGCTCTATTTTGCAGCATGACTATAGCTGGGCAGTAATACAACGCCTTACGGGTGAAGTGCTGGGATCATGCGGAACGGTTCGTATTGGCAATAATGTTTTTGTCGGTCAGAAGTCGTTGATTCTCAAAGGAGCTGAGATCGGAGACAACACCATCATCGGAGCTGGCAGCGTGGTGACAGGCCGTTTGGATGGGAACGCTGTATATGCCGGTGCTCCGGCAAAGAAAATCTCTTCCTTGGAAGCGTATATCGACAAACGCCGCAAACTTCAATTAAATGAAGCCGTGTTATTAGTACGTGAGTACGAGCAGACATATGGAAAGCGGCCGCCAAAAAAGCTACTTCGGGAATTCTTCTGGCTGTTTGAGCCTAGGAACACTCAGCTGGATGAGGTATTCCAAAAGGTTTTCCAGCTTGATAACAATACCGAACGTTCACAGCAAGCGTTTGTTCAAAGCGAACCTATGTTTAGCAGCTATGAGGCATTCCTCAAATACGTTGAATCAAATTCTTAACAGCTAGCGCAGAGAAAGAGGCTTCTATGAAAGACTCAATTACTTCTTACACCATTACCTGCAGCAGACCAACTAATTATGGCGCTGTTCTGCAAACTTACGGCTTGAACACCGCTCTACGCAAGATGGGTGTGGACGCCAAGGTGCTGGATTACAACCCCAAATACTACTACACGTCTACGCGGCCGCTGCCTATTCGCATGCTTCGCGCCATCGTACGCTTCCCTGATTTGGTCAAGGGGCGCAAAGTGTTCGGCAAATTCCTTGAGGACTACATACCTATGAGCGCCAAAACTTACCGTACGCTTGCCGAGATTGAGGCTGACACCCCCCAATCCGACGTCTATATTTGTGGCAGCGACCAAATTTGGAACTGTAAGAATAAGCTTAACGGTAAAGACGATGCGTTTTTCCTGTCGTTTGCGCCTGCGGGCGCTCGCAAAGTAGCGTATGCTGCCAGCATTGCCATGCCTGAAATTCCTGACGATCAGAAGGATCGTTATCGTAGACTGATTTCCGATTTCGATGCCGTGTCTGTGCGCGAACCGTCGTCGGTGCCCATGCTTGAAGATCTCGGCATTAGTAATGTTCAATCCGTCATTGACCCAGTATTTCTGCTTGAGAAGGATGATTGGAACGTAATCGCCGATGCCAGCGATTTCACTCCTACTGAAGATTACGTACTGGTGTATGGCTATAACCGCCAGAAAGATGTATACGCTTATGCACGTCGGCTTGCCAAGAAGCTAGGCGTGAAAGTCTATACCATCGGTACTGCCATCGAAGATTACACACTTGATCAGGACCGTTATTTTTGGAATGCTTCCCCTAACACTTTTGTGAACCTGATTCGCAATGCGAAAGCCGTGGTGACAAATTCATTCCATGGCACTGTGTTCTCTATTGTGTACAACAAACCATTCCACTTCTTTACAGTTAAGCAGACCACAAACTCACGCATGCTCGACCTGCTGGATTCGCTGGCGTTAAAAGACAGACATGTTACCAGTGGCGACCTGCTGAGCAACCACATCGACTATACGCAGCCGAATACTCTACTCGCTTCATTACGTAAACAGTCATTAGCTTATTTACACAGCAGCGTATCGGAACCACTAAATCAGCATTAATCAAGAGTCCAAAGGAATGTCATTATGAATTGGAAGAGCACTGTAGAACAGTGGATGCCAAAACCGCTTATCGCTCCTCTCAAGAATCTGCGTCAAAGCATTCATCTATATCAAGATTCGTGGGCACAAGCCAAGCGGTTTAATCGTAGCTACTCTCGCATTATGCCCCATGAACGAGTAAGAATCGAGACACGAGTGATGTTTCTCAGCCATCAAATTGAAAAGGGTCTGAGCCATCACAATTTTCGCTATGGGTTTGGGAAAAAAGTTTTTAACGAGCTTCCGACCCTGCTTACACGTCTGGAACAAGCAGATCTGAATTTCGCTAATAACACTGTGTACAAAGAAAGTCTTGCTGCGCTTCATGAGTACATGCAGCGTCATCTCGATGCGGAGAAAGATATTTCTTGGCAGCAATCGTTATTCACTACAGATCAGTGGCAACGAATTATGAATGCCGAATCAAACGATGGTGGAAGCATATCTATCCGTAAAAGTGACAAGCTCAATAACAAAGATCTTTCCTTTGCTGCGTTAAGTGAAAATAGACATTCAGTTCGTGAATTTGCTGATGAGCCGGTGTCCCTAGACGAACTTAACCAGGCAATTCAGATGTCCATGCGCACTCCATCAGTGTGTAACAGGCAACCCACTAGAGTGCATGTCATTCTCGACAAGGAAGTTATCGCAAAGGCTTTGCACATTCAAGGTGGTGTTAATGGATATCCAGCCCCTCCCGCATTGCTGATGATTACTTCTGACTTGCGCGCGTTTATGACATCTTATGAGCGCAATGAGGGATATACCGACGGTGGCCTGTTCGGAATGTCACTACTATTATCTTTGGAATCTTTGGGAATTGGAGCTTGTCCGCTCAATACCATGTTTACGGCAACTGCAGAAAAGAAAACCCGCAAACTTTTGCATTTGCCTGATAACGAAGTACCCGTCATGTATATCGAAGTTGGACATTTCTTGGACGAAACACGTACCTGTCGGTCCACTCGATTCCAAGGCTCAGATATTACCTCGGTCTTGAAGTAACCACAGACTGATATTCCCGTTCGCGTACTTGCATCTGCGTGATCAGATAGTCGTACAATCAGCAAGGAGTCTTCCATGGATGCACTCTCTGTTTTCGTCACTACATCATTGCTCAAGGCTGGAGCGCAAGTTGCCGGATTGCCATTGACGCTGAATTTGCTACTTACTGCATATGTAATTCTTCGTCATCCAAACCGAACTTTATTGATGATGAAGAGGTTTCGCGGATTGGCCGTGGCTTACGGAGCTCTGTTTGCGTCTGGTCTGCCATACATGTCTCAAGGGCGGATGTCTTTAGACATGTATGGCAATGGTTTATGAAGCGTTAGTCGTATTTGATCAACTGGCTATGCTGTTTGTTCTATGGGATGAATTTTCTTGAACAAAACCCCTTTTGTGAATATAAAACATCAAAATAAGGAAAAGAATGTTTATTTATATAACATCTGTTTTCTGCTGCATACTTTTGATATGTGTTGCAGATAAATTAAATAAAAGAGCAGAGGTTTTACCTTTTGCTATTGTTTTTTTGATTTTATTCACAATATCTGGATTCCGATATGGAGTTGGAACAGATTATTTTTTTACATATGTTCCAACTTATAAACAGATATATAATGGCACACCTCCACCAATGGAGCCAATATTTCTATGGCTTAACAAGCTATGCATTGATTTTGCAGGTAGTTGGTATCAGTCTATATTTATTGTTACAAGCTTTATATTCATAGGTTTAATATATATTGTTATATATAATATGCCATGTTCAAAAGTTCTACTGACTGTTTCTTTTTTGTGTGGTGGGTATTTCTTATACTCATTTAATGTGGTTCGCCAGACAATAGCTACTGCACTATTCTGTTGTGCATTATTGTTTGTGGAAAGAAATATGGATGGCAAAAAACGATTACAGAGTCTTTTTGCAGCTTTTTCCTTGGTTGCGATAGCGGTAGGTTTTCATTATTCCGCTCTAATTTATTTTGTTGTTATCACTCTCCTCTATCTAAAGCTTGACAAAAAAATATATTTGTCCCTTTTTTTCGCTTCGGCTGTTCTCGTACCTACTTTCGTTGCAGTTATTGGCATTTTGCTCAAAGGGACAAAGTATGAGAATTATATATCCGGCTACTGGCCAGATCCCAGCAAAGCATTTTCATTATCATCTTTACTATTTGTAGGTTTCTTCTTTGTTTATTTGTTTACGGAATCTAAAGAGGATGATCATTGGTTTAATATTTTTAGAAATTTACATTTCATAGGATCCATAGCTATTATGATTGGCCTGTTTATACCACTAGGTCAGAGAGTTTCTGCATTGTTTTATTTGCTTAATTTTCTTAGCATACCGTACTATATTGAATACTATATTACAGAAAAAAATAAAATGCTTATAAAGATATTATATTTATCTTTTTGTTTTTTCATGTTCCTGCACACATTGGCAGTTAATGGAAATGGTATTTTACCATACCATTTCGCTATATGATAAGTTAATGCGACCGTTGGTTGCGATGCTTTTAGATTGAGAAGCGGGGAGTTTAATTACAGTATGGGATTTTGCCTCAACGAAGTTTTTGAATAATGCTTGGATAATGATGTATTGTGTTTTGTAAAGAAAAGAAAGTAAATGAGGAGATTATACTATGGCATAAAGTTCTAGGCTGGCTGCACTCGATTCGCTACGCGGCTTCGGCATACTACTAGTTGTTTGGGACACGCATCACATCTGCCGGTCTGGTGTCGTGGTTTTTTCATTCCACATGCCGTTGTTCTTCATCATCTCAGGCATGTTGTTCCACGAAAGACAATTCCTGGACTCGTTTAAGAAGAAGGTTGCAAGACATCTCATACCGTATCTGTTCTTCGGAATAGTGACTTTCGCGTACTGGGCCCTTATCGAAGGGCGCTTTAGGGGGAGGATGCCAGTGGTTCCGCCACGAATGAGTTGACGAACATTTTTCTCGCCCGTGCCGGAATCAGTAATTATCCGCAGAATGCTGTGCTTTGGTTCCTATCTTGTCTGTTTGTCACGGAGATGTTGTTCCTCGGAACCTTTACCCTCGTCAAACCAAAGAGAGCGATTCTGCATGATTGGGCTGTTGCCGCGACGCTTGCCACGGTCAGCTTTCTCTCAATCATGGTCATGCATTCCTTTGGTCTGCCGATTGATCAGCTCCGCCTTCCTTGGGCTCTTGATATCTTCCCCTTCTCCATGCTGTTCTATTGCATTGGCTACTTGTTGAGTCGTTTTCTCATGCCATGCATGCAGAAAGGGGCTGCGGACATTTTCTTGGAGTTAATCACGCAGCCCCTTATCCTTCCACATTTAACAAGACAAACTCATTAAATGGAAAAACAGTTAATGGAATAGCTAAAAGTTTCTACATGATGCATTATTGTGGTAGCATAGCTTTTTTACCAAGGAGGCTCCAAGTGTTATTGAGTGATAGCAAAATCCGTGAGTTGATTAGCAGTGGCGTCTTGACCGAAACGCGAAGCGAAAATCTTGGGCCTGTTTCCTATGACCTTACCACTAGAGCGTTTCACACTAGGGAAAGGCAGAGCCTTGAAAAAGTTACTCTATCTCCGGGTGATTCTACATATGTTTCTACGGTCGAAGTTATCAAGCTACCCGAGAACATAGCCGCGAGAGTGTTGCTGAGGAATTCTCGAATTCGTCAAGGCCTAAGCTTGGATGCGCCTCTTTATTTCCCAGGACATCACACTAGAGTGTTTTTCCGCGTGACAAATATGAGCAGCGACCAAATCACCTTGAGCACGAGCGACGGTATTGCCCAACTTGTTTTTGAAACAGTTGAAGGTAACGTTGAGCACCCTTACAAAGGTATCTTCTCCGACGAACTCGACTACCGGGGTTTGGGTGGATACAAAGACATTTATGCAAATGAAATTGAGATGATTGACAAGAAGACCGATGAGGTTCGGGATATTGAAAAGCATATGTATGCCAACGTCCTGGCACTCATGGCTATTTTTGCAGCTATCTTCACATTGGTAAATGTGAATGTCGTCGCTGCTGGCAAATGCCTCTCCCAAGTTCTTGTACTTAACCTTACTACAGTAGGTAGTTTTGGCGCCCTCGTTGCATTGATTACCGCAGTAGTGAAGCCCAAGGAACGGTGGGCAAGAATCACACCTTGGATTGTGGCCGTCGCGGCTTTCGCAGTAGCAATTCTTGTTGCGATCTTCCTTTAGTGGACATTTCGCTATCAGGTCAAATCTTAGATGATATACAGACCTCGACGTTGAGATGCATGGCGTTCTGAGACTTCCCCGGCATAGAGGCCTAGTTTCCATCAAACTAGGCCTTTATTATGCGGTATAAGCCACGTGTATCTTTGGCTCAGATAAGCAAGAAGGCGCTGTGCCTGCACAATTTAGACTTTGTCCCACTGACGCGAATTGCGCAGATACGGTCTTGGAAATCACTTTTATTTATTAGAATTCACCATTCTTTTGCACCATTCCTCAATGGATGGCTACCGCCGGATAACCGTAGATCGCCATGCCGGCTTTCATTAGCTGCAATACCACGTGCGCTGCCGCAATGACATCCGTATTCTTGCCCATGTCTCGCCTATATATGGTAGATGCGAGCTTGTGCAGTTATGAAGGCCACAGTCGGTTCGTTATGAATGCGCAGACGGCAGCAGCAACCAGCAACAGAAGCGATGCGACGGCAAGCGCTTGGGTTGCGGAGCCGGTACGGGGCATGTCCGGCTGCTGCTTGGGCTCGGCGGGCTTGCCAGGTTCGTTCGGCTTGTCTGGCTCTTCTGGCTTGACTATGGATTTGATGTTCACTGTTACATGCGTGCTGATTTCATCATGGCCGGAGGTACGGAATTGCGGGTCCGCTCCCCCATCGGCGGTTTCAGCATTGCGTGTTGCAGTGATGGTGACGGTTTGGCTTACCGCATCAAACGCTTTTCGCTTGGCGACTGCCTGCAGCGCGAGCTCGATCTGCTTATTCAGAGCTTGCAGTTGCTCGGCATCCGCTACGAGACGATAGTCGGAAATACCGTTCAGTTTGGTTCTGGTGAGGTCCAGCAGACTGTCGTTGGTTAGCCTCGGCAAGGTTGAGCCTTGCTCAAGTTCCACCGTGGGGTAAGCGCTTGAAATAGCCAGCTCACTGATATTAAACATACTATCGTCGCCGTTTGGGATTAGGCCTGCCATGTCGGCCAAGTAGGGTTTGAGATTCTCCGTAGTGGAGAATGAACCGCCCATGAGCACAAGCGTGTCAAGCCCGGCGGGGATTGCGCCATGGTATTCGCCGTCGCGAATACTCACATAGCCGAGGTGTTCGGCATCGTTCAACATGCCGAACAGTGTTGGTGCGGTGAATGTTCCTGCGAAAATACTGGCCTTGGCAGAGGTGCCGTTTGTTTCCGTGAACCGCATGAGCGTGGTATTCGATGTGAAGTTTCCACCTTGAATCTGCAACGCTCCACGGCAGTCGATTGCGGGATTATCTCCGCCGGCAACCGTGCCCGATCCGGTGATGGTGAGCTGCATGTTCGCAGGAACGGTGATTGCCGTAGTATTGCTGGCGTTGAGCGCATGTCCGTTCAATTCGAGCGTGACCCCGCGCACCACTTTCGGTGGGGTGACGGTGACGCTTTCCGTAGTATCGGTAAGCAATGTGACTGTATTGTTCTTCATCGACGTATGGTCAATCGCGTCTTGCACGCTCATATAGGTCGTATTGCCCACTTGAGCGACCGGCTGCAGCTCATCTGCGAACGCCATCACGGGAAACAACAACGTTCCCGATAATGAGATAATCAAGAAAGACGCGATAATCGCCGTCGAAAGCGTTGACAACATATGGATGTGGTGTGATTGCAGGCGTTCGACCGCCTACTTTTCATGCTTATACATGATCGTTCCTTGCATGGAGCGGTGATTAACTATTTCAAACGCACCGAAATGCGTGTAGACCACCCTCAGCTTTGAGGGATAAAGAAAAGCAAAATAATAGTATTACAGCGTTGAAAAATTATCTCACACAATCTACATAAAAAGCAAATCGACTGCCGAAAGAAACTAGACAAATAGTAGAGTAACCAACTCTATATCATTAGTATTGCAATCATGTCGGCAATGCCCCAGAAATTCTTTATACAAGTAAAGAATGATAATAAACAGCAAAAGATACACCACAATTCAAATACTATAGGAAAGTTTTCTTACTTATACGTCAGTATTGCATGCAAAAACGACGCGATTCATCCAAACGATACAAACGCCCCATGAACCGCGTCATACCCCACTATTTCCCAGTGCATAACACCTTAGGACAGAAGAAAAATAAAGGCTCGGCAAGAGCGAACCCCAAAAAGGTTCAAAGCACACCCTAATCTCTTGGAGTCTGCGAGCCAGAGCTAGAATCGCTACCGGAGCTAGAATCGCTACCGGAACTAGAAGTATTGCCAGGAGATGTAATAGGAGGAGTCAATCCATCGCCGCTTGGAGTCTGCGTACCGGAACTAGGAGTATCGTCAGGTGTAATAGGAGCCGAGGGAGTCAGTCCGCCGGAAGGCTGCCGCGTGTACTGGTAGTTGTACGAATTACCAGTATTGCTCTGTTGCTGCTGCTGGTTCTGCGCAGCCAACGCGTTCATGGAAGCATTCACATCATCAGATGCGGTTTGCAAATCCGTTATCGACTGGTTAATGGCATTGGTATCGGTACTGTTGCCATTGAACAATTCCAAAGCATGATCAATAGCACTCTGCAACGTCACTCGCGTGGAATCATCCGCCACTTGGTACAAGCTATCGTCAAGCAGTGACTGCGCATTATTGATGGCTGCTTCAAGCTTCTTCAGCGCATCAGCGTTATCTTGCTTCTCCTTAGCCTTCTGACTGTTCGTAACGGCTGTTGCAGAATCATTCAACGTCTTGGACTGGCTTTGCAACGTAGGCAGTTGCTCGTTCATGGCTTTACTGCGCTGGCGAAGTTCAGCGTTGCTCAAATCAGCACTGCACTCCCCCACCGCCGTAAGATTCTGCGCATCTTTCACTGCAGACTGCAACGCGGTCAATGTTTTCGCATCCGAAACCTGATCGCTTTTCACATTCTGCAACGATTTGGCGTTCTTCAACGCCGCCTTGTGTTCCTTCACAGCCTTCTCATATTCCTTGGAAGACTTTTTGCACATGCTCAACGCGGTACGGTGCTGTTCGTTCCGCTCAAGCCCTTGGTCATACTGCTGGCGCTGCCAAACACCAAATCCAACGCCCGCGACAACCAACGCCACTATAGCCACAATCGCAACGGTAACAATAATTGCCTTGCGATGTGACTTCTTTGGCGGAACCGGAACAAGCCTCAATGGATCATGTTCATCGTTTTCCATGTCAGACAGGTCATCTGGCATAGACAGGCTTTCAGGTATGAAGGTAGTAGAAGCAGAGGCAGGAGAATCCACAAAAAGCGGCATAGCGGAATCCACAGAAGAGGCCGACTCTACCGGAGAGGCAAACGAAACAGTTCTCTCGGCAGATTCAGCAGACGGTGAAGCATCAGCAGACTGCGTAACATCGAGCGTTGCGGTCGAATAAGACGTCGAATCAGGCTCGCATGACGAGGTGGAATCGTTTTCAGCACCAGAAATATGCTTTCCTGCAATATTCGGAAAATCCTCAACACGAAGGTTTACCGTGGGCGCATCACTCACCGGAGTGGATGCCATAGCAGTGGTCATGCCTGTGGCTGCAGCCTGCGCATAAGCCGCATCAGATGCCTCGCCACGTTCCACAGCCGACTCAACTTCCGAGAAGGTGATCGGTGGAATATCCCAGAACGTATCCACCACATCATGTTCGGAAGCCGACTGCGCCTTGGTCTGCTGCTCGCCCTGAGAGTCCAAAGAATCTCCCGACGAAACAAGATGCGACAGATTCGGCACAGTATTGTTGTTGTCACCCATGTTAATTCCTTATTATAGCGTGAGACCGAAGCTTCACGCTCCGGTCCCATGTTCACGCCTCATACACTACTTGTGGCTACTTTTTGTGGCTTTTCTTCCGCGGAGCATCCTCGTAGTAGTAATAGTAGTTCGAATTGGAATGCGTCTTCTTCGGATCGGCATAGTTGAAGATGAAACCAAGCACCGGAACTTTGGCTGTATGCAAGGATTCGGAAATCTCCTTAAGTTCCTTCTTCTCGCACACGCCACGACCGGTCACCAGAACCAGACCCTTGGCCCAACGACCGAACACGGTACCATCGTTGGAAACACTCAACGGAGCGGTATCGATAATAACATAATCGTACTGGGTCAAAGCTTGCTTGACCATCATACGCATGGTGTCTGACCCAAGAAGCACGCCAGCATTCGCCGGGCGTTTACCAGCAGGAAGAATATGCAGATTCGGCTTCCAGTAGTTCTGCACCACATCTTTCGGAGACATCTGGCCAGAAAGCACGTGCGCCAAACCGGCAGAACCTTCAAGACCCAAATGATGAGCAACGGAAGGATGACGCAAATCGGCGTCGACCAACAGCACGCGAGCACCACCTTCAGCCAAGGCCGCAGCCACGTTGATTGACATGGTGGTCTTGCCTTCAGAAGGCTGCGCACTGGTAATGACCAGCAACTGCCCTTCGCCCGCAACCTTATCGGTCTGCAAGAATTCGATATTAGTGTGTATACGGCGGAATTCCTCAGCGATAGGGCCATTGGGCTGGCTGACGAGCACTGGACGCTTCTCACCCAGGGAATTATCCTGAGGCACGGAACCCAAGGAAGACGCCCCAACCAAGCTACGCACGTCGGAGGTCTCCTCGACCTTGGTGTTCAGCATGTCTTTCAGCAGTGCAGCGAACACGCCAAGCACCAGACCTGCGACCACACCGACCGCCAGATACAGCGGCTTATTCGGCGAACTTGGGCTTTCAGGCACACGTGCCCTCTGCACGATGGAGATCTTCACCGGAGACTTATCTGCCGCAGAATACAGATCGTTTTGAATCACGTTCTGCATAGACACTGCCACCGCATTGGCAATGTCGGACGCCTGCTGCGCGTCACCGTCTTCCGCGGAAATGTTCACGAATGCGGTGTCCGTAGGATTGGTGACAGTCAGTTGCTCGGCCAGACTCTTCACCGAAGTATCCAGTCCAAGATCTTTGATGACCGGCTCAAGCACGGTTTCGGTGGTTGCCAACGTTGTATACGACGTGATCTGTCCGGCGATGTACGTGCCACCCGTGTACTGCTGGCTAATGCCCGCATCATCCCCCTGGGATGCATTGTACGTAGCCATAGCCTGAGCCGTGGCGGTATACTTCGGCGGAACCAAGAAGGTGTACGCAGCCACCCCGGCGAAAACCATCACAAATACGATGGCCGCGGTGACCAGATGCTTGCGGATGACACGCATCAAATCCATCAACGTGATGCCGTCTTCAGAATCATCTTCAACGGCAACCTGCTGGACGTTAGCGCTCTCTACGGAAGTCACTGAATCCCTCACTTCTGCATGTTAAAAACCTTAAGTAATGCTATTCTACCCCCTAGAAATAGAGTCTGTTTTATCAGGCAGCAATCGCTTTTTTCACTATTCATCCATACGAATGTGCCATGATAAAAAGCTGGAACACCTAACAGAGGGGGATTAATGTCTCAACATGCGAGCGCTCACGCCGCCCGTTCTCACAAGCTTCGCAATACATTGCTTGTTATTACGGCACTGCTCATCCTACTGGTCATTGCCGGGGGCGCCATCGGTCTGAATTTCTACAAGCAGGCGAAGGAAGTCAAAGCTCACGAGGAGCAGGCGGTCTCGTCTCTTTCGGCCATCACCGACGTCAATACGTTGAAGGATGCGCAGGTGTCGGACGCCTCGATCAAGCAGGCTCGGGCCCATACCGCCGCGGCAAGAGATATTACCAATGGAACACTGTGGAACATGCTGTCGAAGATGCCGGTTGTGGGCGGTGATGTTACCAACGTGCAGGGCATGACGCAGGTGGTGGATGATTTGGTGCAACAAACGCTGCCGTCACTCACCGATGTGGTACAACAGCTTGCGAACACGCAGATCAGCGGCGAAAATGGCCAGTTGAATCTTCAGCCCATTGTGGATGTGCAAGACGACTTCTCTTCGGTAAGCAAGCAGGTGAAGTCGTTGAATTCGAAGCTCAGCAATCTGCCTGAACCACGTATCGGCATGGTGAAGAAGGCATATTCGCAGAGTCGCAGCCAGTTCACCAAGGTTACGGACATGGTGGAGCAAGTGAACAATGCACTACAGATGCTCCCCTCCTTCTTGGGGCAGAACGGTGCCCGAACGTATCTGCTGGTGGCGCAGACCACTTCCGAACAACGTTCCGGCGGCGGACTGGTGGGCTCCATGGGTACGTTGCAGACCGATCATGGACAAATTCAGGTCGGTGAGTTCCATCACAATGGAGACTTCATTAACGGCAGTAATGGCAATGCTTCGGAACATGCCGTATTCAAGGGGCCCCTGGGATTCTCCTTCGATATTCGCGATACGTTCGCGGTGCCAGACATCGCCCGCAATGCGGAAATGATGAATGAAGCTTGGCAGCGTTCCCAATATGCTTGCGATGTTGACGGTATCGTATCTGTCGATCCTGTGTTCATTCAAAAAATGGTGGAAATCAACGGCAATGTGACGTTGGAAAACGGTACCGTGCTCACCGGCGAAAATACCGCTGAATACATGCTCAACACCATCTATAAGGAAGTTCCTGTATCTCTACAAGATACGTATTTCGAATACATCGCCTCCACCATCATGAACAACGCTTTCAGCAACATGGACATTGCCAAGATGATGAAGGTGGCTCAAAGCATCGGCGAATTAACTAAGAACCGCCATTTCTACGCATACACGTTCCATGATGATGAAGCCAAATATTTCCAAGGTGCCGGACTCGCCAAGGGCACTCCAGACAGCGAGACCGATCCGGAAGTGGGCATTTACCTCAACGAACAGAATCCGTCGAAGTTGGGATGGTATATCGACCGTAAGACGCAGATTACCAAAACCGGTCAGAATGCCGATGGGTCGAAAACCTACCATGTCACCTACACGTTGACCAATACGCTGACTTCCAGCGAGATGGCCACCTGCACCGGCTATATTCTGGGCGGCGAGCAGGCAGGTGTAACAGGTAAGCCTGTTGCGGCTCCGGGAACGTCTGCGCAACGTATGCTGTTTTACGCACCAAAGGGCGGTTCCATCAGCAAGATCACCTCATCCGGAGACGTACGAGACCAAAGCAATGCTGTGATGGATGATCAAAAACTGGTCACCAATGTGGCTTATATCGCCCCCGGAGAAAGCGTGACTTTCGATCTCGACGTGACCACCTCGCCGAAGGCCGAAAGCGACCTGACCATCGATCAGACACCATCCGGCAAAATGACTAACGAGGTCAACTACCAGTACTGACCGATTCGTGCCGGTGCTGATTGAAAGCACCGGCACGAAATCGTCGACCATGACGGCCACTGCCATCTAAGCCCACATATTGTAAGTATCAGTGGACCGCACAGAACAAATCTGCGAGCGCACAGGCGCTATACCCACGCTGTAATGCTTTTTCATGCTTTTCAGCATGGTTCGCAGAGCATCATTGGTCTGGTTGGCCGCAACACGGAACTTGTCGAACGACTTGCCGTGCGGGTCAGCGATGTCTTTGGGAGTGGGCAGCATCGGACGAATCATAGAAGAGACCTTGATAACGGAAGCAAGGCGCTCCTGGATGGTCAGTCCGCTTACCATGCCGTTTTGCGCACAGTATTGGCACATGTTGGCAAAGTCGTTAAGCAGAAATGTATAACGGACCGCGCCGGGCGCGAGGGCAACGATGTCTTTGCGCTGTTCTTTCTCGAAACAGAGAATCAGATCAGCACTCTCAGCCATAGATCGGGTGAGTCTGCGGGATCGGAATCCGCTTGGTTCAATGTTGACGCTGGTCATAAGTCTGGCACTGGACGGATCCATCTGGCATCGCGGAAGGCCACGCGTGCCGGCGCTAGAAACCTGCACAGTGGTGCCAGCGAGGTAGCGAGTGAGCAAAAGTTCGCCCATAGGCGACCGGCAGATATTGCCTGTACAGACGAACATGATATGCATACCGCACACCCCTTTGTACCTCTACCTAACTAATGAAAACTACAATCCTCAATCTTACCTCAGGTATAGATATTACAATTTGGGGTTTAACCGTTTTACCCCTTCGGGGATACCGCAGGAAACACATACACCCCCGACAAAGGAGCGTGCTTCTTGAGTTGCTGACTTATCGCGGAAGTTCGTTTCCGCCGCCACTTTCCGCCGCTATGCAATGGTTAGGGTGGCAAGCAGTGCGAGATGGTCGGAACCTTGAATCCGCTTGGTTGCAAGATCAGTTGCACGCACGCCCTTGTCGTAAATAATATGGTCGATTTCAGCAATCGGAAATACTGCAGGGAACGTCATATGCAGGCCCTCTCCCGCGCTCTGACCAGCGTCAGTAAAACGATCACCAAGCAAATATCTGAAACTCGCATGATCCCACGTAGAATTAAAATCACCCATCAAAACATATGATTCATTATTATCATAATGCCGTAATTGAGCGATAGAATCCAAACTTTTATTCCATAAACCCTGATTTCTGGGACGCGGAGAAAAAGGATGTACCGACCCGAATCTCACCTTTCTTCCGTTGAGCACAACGGTTGCAGCAGGGATGCTGCTTGATTCTATAGGAATAAGATTCTCAGTTGTTTCCTGCAGCAAATGCGCACTGTACAGCACATTCACACCGCCATTATCATGCCATGTAAGCTGCGGAATAACGAAATATGGAAGATAATCTGCGATTCCTTCATCGTTCAGTCTGTTCAGCAAATCCGAAGAAACCTCTTGCATTGCCAAGACTTCGATATGCTCTTCGCGTATTGCCTCAACGATTTGTTGCGCATCGGCAACACCTTGCTTCGTGTTGAACGTCATAACACGAACCGTTGCCATGGGTTGTGCGGCAGGGCTGGCAGCCGGCACAATATACCCCCAATGCCAAGCGACCTGTATGACCACGCATACCGCGCTCAATGCAGCCAACGCCCTTCGTTTGCCGATACGGCGAATCGTCAGAGCAAAAACCGCAATCACAGCGGAAAGCAAACCCAGCCACGGCATCAGCGCAACAACCAGAGGCACATAGCGTTTACCATCGAGACTGTTCGGTAGCATGCGCAGAAGCATCGCGAACACGATGACCGCGGTGACCAACCAAAGCAGAGCCGTCAGCAACGTTGAACGCGTTTCACGACGCGTTTCATTACGCTGAACATCGCCAAGTCGAGTCATGTGCGTTCCTTTCCCATTCCGCCTTCCCGTTTCATCTTCCCGTTCCATGCAATCCGCAATCGTATGCAGTCACATGTTGCAACCGGTAGTCCCACGCATCGTTTTTCACAACTTCTCTCACAACATCTCTTCTCGTGAACACTACCCACGTTCATTCCCACATATGTTTCCCGCGCGCATTTAGGGTGACGCTTTCACAAGAGTGTCACTATATGGACACTTTCCGGCATTTAAAATCGTTCTGATACGTTCATCCGATAATCTATAGGTTGCAAAACGGTGCTTAACAAAAGAGGCAATCATGAGCGAAGAAGCAATACGAGAAGAAGTGGCGCAAGCTGTGGAAGTAGCCGCAAACAAGGCCGCCGAAGAGGAAATCAGCAAGCTAACCGAATTCGAAAGTGCCATCGACGAAACGCTCGCCTCCGGATATTTGGACGATACGCTAACAGTCACCGACGAAGACGGCGTGGCACAGGTACTGCCGGTACTTGATTCCGAGCCGATCTCCCACTTGGTGGAAGGCCTTGAAGCTGTGGGCGGGCGTGCCAACGTGTTCGTGCACACCAGCGCCGGCGTGGTGGCCCTCAGCGTGGTGGGATACAAGCCCAACGAGGAAGAATAGCCGTCGCAGCATGCGCAGCTAGACGGCACGCATGCGGTTGAGGGCGCGCTGCACGGTTTCATGGGTGGAACCGGCACCCTGGCCGCGCACACCGAAGAACACCATCAGCACCATCACAAAGCAAATCGCAGCGCTGATGCGCAACGCCCACTGAATGCCGAACACGTTGGCAGCCGCATACACGGCTTTTTTGCCACCGAGCGCAGCCCAACGCAACGAAGTGAACGTCTCCATCAAAATAACCAACACCGGGGCGCCAATCGCGCCCGCAATCTGACGAACCGTATTCGTCACCGCGGATCCGGCGCTCACCTCTTCCGGTTCCAAACAGTTCAGCGACCATGTGGTGATCGGCATCAACACGAAACCCATGCCGATCTGGCGCACAAACTGCCAAATCGACACCCACCAAATCCACGAGGTCATGGAAATCAAACTCATCATGACCGTGCCGAAACACAAAGTAATCGTGCCGACCAACGCCACCGGGCGTGCGCCGAAACGGTCAAGCACCTTACCGCCGAAAAACTGCGAAATGCACTGGCCCAAAGCACCCGGAAGCATCACTAGACCGCTAATTGCAGCGGAATAGCCACGGCAATCCTGAATGTACAGAGGCATGATCACCATAATCGAACTGAACGCGAAGAACGAAAGCGCGGCCGTTATCGTGCCAACAGTAAAACTACGATTCTTCAACACGCTCAAATTCAGCAACGGCGGCTGCACTTCAGGATTTTCACTCTGCCTGCGAGCGCCATGAATCTGGCGGAACACAAACCAAATAATTCCCGTGATACCAATCAACATTGGCAGCCAAACCATCGGATTTGCAAACGAATACGATTCAATATTCGTAAAGCCAAACATTAAGCCGCCAAAGCCGAAAACAGACAGTCCCACGGAGAAAAAGTCAGCCTTAGCGGTTTTATCGTTCTCACCAAAATTATGCAATCCGAAATAGGCAAGAAGCAGCGAAATAACGCCGATAATCGTCAACGTGAAGAAAATTGAACGCCAACCGTTCAAATCCGTCTGCACGCCGCCAAGCGTCGGACCGATCGCCGGAGCCACACTCATCGCCATGCCAACCGTGCCCATTGCGAAACCGCGGCGAGACAGCGGATAGATCGAAAACACAGTGATCTGTAGCACCGGCCACATCACACCCGTGCCAACCGCCTCAAGCAAACGCCCGATCAGCACCATCAAAAATGTTGGACCAAGCCAGGCGAATACCGAACCGATCGTGAACACGACCATGGAAACAAGCACGATTTCGCGCGTCGAAAAACGCCTCGTAAGGTATGCCGTAAGCGGCACCATCACGCCCATGACCAGCTGAAAAATCGACGTCAGCCACTGACCGGTCGTAACGGAAATACCAAAATCGCTGACAATCGTCGGCAACGCGGCGCTTAGCTGCAATTGCGTGAAATTACCGACGAACGTAATAAATGTAAGAATCGCAATGGAAATAAACGCCGTGCGCGTTAAATGACCGTTCTGATACGATTCCTCTCGAGTAAGCGCTCGGGACATGCTCCGCTTCGCTGACATCAATCACCTTCTCCACATTCAAACGCACAAACTATATGATAGCCCGTATGACAGAGGCGTGGATATTCGCCTGCGGATTCCTGTTTTTGTCATTTCGGGGTAATGCTCCCCCATTTAGAGGTATCATGACATACGAAAGAGCTAGGCAAGTTTTCGGCGCAGGCAGCGTCGAGGGGGGGGGGATGACAGTCAGGGCCATGTTCCACATCTGCATGGAGTTGTGGGGCATTTTCATATGTCTGATTTGCGCAGGCGGAATTGTCATTGCAACACCACAAAAAACCAGACGAACTCGCATCAAAATACTCATGCAGATTGCCTGCATGCTTCTTCTTGGAGCCGACGCACTCAGCTGGTATTTTCACGTAGATGCAGGCGAAACCACATACTATATGGTTCGCATAAGCAATTTCTCAGTATTCTGCATCAACTATATTTTCATGAGTTTCTTCGCAACCTATGTTTGGTTGACAGCGAGCAAACATCAGCATCGCAAACCAGCCGCATTGTATGCCGTCTACGCATTATCCGTAATTGGAATTCTCTTACTTATCATCACACAATTCACTGGTCTTTTCTACTATTTCGATGACCACAATCTTTACCATCGCGGTAATTTCTATCTTCTTTCGCAAGCAATTGCGGTCTTGGGAATCGCATTATGCCTCTTCATGCTGATTTCATATCGCAAGAATCTTAATCGCACTATTTTCCTCTCCATGATGTCGTTCTTCGTGCTTCCGGTATTGGCGACCATCTACCAAGCACTGGCATACGGTTTTTCATTGCAATGTTTGGCGGCCGTAATCCACACAGAAAACGGGATGTGCATCAGGAACGGCCGGAAAGTGTGAGGAAGACGAGAATCACATTAAGCGCAACAATCAGCGAAACAACTACCATATTGATCGCGAATTTCACCGGACCATCCACATAGTCGCCCATTAATGAGCGATCGTGAGTGTATTTCATCAGCGGAATGATCGCGAACGGAATACCGATCGACAGTATCACCTGCCCTATGATCAGCGCCTCCGTCGGATTCTTCGCAAACCACAGTACAATCAATGCTGGCACAAGCGTCACCACGCGGCACGCCCACATCGGCGCTTTGACCCGCAACAGTCCATGCATAATTTCGGCGCCGGCATACGTGCCGACCGATGTGGAGCTCAGGCTGGAAGCCAACAGTCCAATCGAGAAAATCGTGCCGATCACAGGGCCCAGAGCGGCTGCGATGGCATGCTGCGCGCCTTCGATCGAATCAGTGCCGGTCACGCCATACAGCGAATTCGCCGCGAGAATCAGCAGCGCCAGATTCACCGTGCCGGCCAGAAGCAACGCCCATACCACATCGACCTTGCTGCCATGCAGCAGCGTCTTGATGTCGGGCTTCTTTTGCCCCGCGGAATAATGGTCATTGACGAGTGTGGAATGCAGGTAAATCGCATGCGGCATCACCGTGGCTCCCAGCATCGAGGCGGCCATGAGCACGGTCGCGGACCCTTTGAAACGCGGGATCAAGCCCGTTGCCACCTGCGTGGGATTCGGCGGGTCGATGAAAAGACCCGCGATGAAGCCGAACGTGATCACCAACAGCAGCGCGATGATCATCTTCTCGAAAAGACGATGTGTAGGCCCCTTCTGGAAAATCAGCAACACCGTGGAAATCGCGCCGATAATGCAGCCGCCGACGAACAACGGCAGACCGAACAGCAGTTTCAGTGCAATCGCTCCGCCGATCACCTCCGCCAGATCCGTGGCGATGGCGATCACTTCAGCCTGCATGAAGAACATGAACCGGCCGGCATCCCCCAGACGTTCGCCCAGAATCTCCGGCAGACTCCGACCCGTGACGATGCCGAGTTTGGCTGACTGGTATTGGATGAGCACGCTCATGCAGTTGGCCAGAACGAGCACCCATACCAGCAGATAGCCGTATGTGGCTCCGGAAGTAACATTTGCAGCCACGTTGCCGGGGTCCACGTATGCCACAGCCGCCACAAAAGCGGGGCCGAGGATGCCGGCGAGCGCGTGCCCGTAATGCTGGTGAGATTGTGGTTGCGGAGTAGTTATTGCATTCTTTGAATCCATATTGTCCTCCATATCCGCGCAATGTTATAGCGCGCTTACCTGCATGGAATTGTTACGGCCGTTACGCCTCCCGCTAAACTGGTGTGGAGAACATCGCATATTCGATTCAAGGGGTTGTTTCCATGGCTACTTTCCATACTCCGATGGTTACGCTTTCCGACGGCAATCTGATTCCGCAGATCGGTTTGGGCGTACTGCGCATCGACGATGAGGGCGTTACTCCCGTAGTTGAGAGCGCGCTGGAAGCCGGCTATCGGCACATCGACGGTGCCGCGGGATACAACAACGAGGCCGGTGTGGGGCGTGCGTTGCGCAATGCGGGCTTCACGCAAGGCGAGCATCGCAAGAATCTGTGGGTGACCACGAAGCTGCGCGATTCGGAACAGGGGTACGATTCCGCGCGCAAGGCGTTCGACCGGCAGCTGGGTCTGCTGCAGCTCGACTACGTGGACATGTATATGCTCCATTGGCCGACTCCGTTCGACTGGCGTTCCGGCGAAACGTGGAAGGCATTCCAGGAGTTTCGTGCGGAAAACCGCGTGCGCACACTGGGCGTGTGCAATTTCATGCCCGAACATCTTGACCGCTTGTATGAGGAAACCGGTGAATATCCGGCCGTCAACCAGATCGAACTGCACCCGACCTGGCAGCAGCGCGAGGTTGTGGAATACTGCAAGGCGCACGGCATTGCAGTGGAAGCGTATTCGCCGATGGCCCGCGGCGCTGATTTGAACGCTGGAAATGGCACGATCGAACGTATCGCAGCCGCGCACGGGGTCACCCCGGCACAGGTGATTCTGCGCTGGCATATCGAAAATGGAACAATCATCATCCCCAAGTCGGCACATGCGGAACGACAGAAGCAGAATCTCGATCTGTTCGGTTTCGTACTTACTCCTGAAGAACATGCCGCGATTGACGCGCTTGACGGCCCGACGCGCGCCGGTCATGATCCGATGACGTTCACTTACGCCTGATATTCCCCAATTCCGCGATTTCAGTATGTTGTATGTATTATTTCAATAATTATGACACGAAAGAATAATCGTAATTCTTATAATTATCGAAATATTGAACAAGATGTGCGTGATATTCAGCGGGCCGGCAAACGGTTCAAAAAAAGTTGGATCAATGCTGACGGTCCGCTGGAGCGTATTCTTATTTTGCTGGTAGTCGTTGCGGTAATCGGCGTCACTATCGGTATGCTGCTGCCGAAAGTCAATCCGACCGTAGGTGAGATTACCGGCGAATACACGGCAACCGGCACTGCCGCGGAAACGTTGGAAAAACTTACGGTTGACGACAATCCCAGCAAAGCCGGATATGATCGCGACGCGTTCGGATTCCGAGAAACCGACAACGACGGCAATGGTTGCGACGTGCGCGAAGATGTGCTCGCCCGCGATTTGACGGACGTGCAATATAAGAACAGCCGCAGCTGCCAGGTTGCATCGGGCACGCTTGATGACCCGTATACCGGTCAGACCATTCAGTTCGTGCGCGGAGTGAAAACATCTTCGGCGGTGCAGATCGATCATGTAGTCGCGCTGGAGAATGCATGGCAGTCGGGCGCGAACACGTGGGATCATGCGAAGTTGCACCAATTCGGCAACGACATGTACAATCTGCTGGCCGTGGATGGGCCAGCGAATCAGCAGAAGGGTTCCGCTTCGGCCGCATACTGGCTGCCGACGAACAGCGAATACCGTTGCGATTACGTGGCTCGGCAGATTGGCGTGAAAGACAAGTATGGGCTGACCGTCACCACGCAGGAAAAACGAGCGATGCTTTCCGTACTGCACGGCTGCCCCGCGCAGGAATTGCCGGCAAACTGACGCTAATTCCCGTCCGCACAAGTCCTGTTCTGCGGCTGCGCAAGTCCGGAACTGGCTGTGCAGACGGCAGGTCAGCTACGCGCGGGTGGTGGCACGGGCGATCACGTGCGACTGGGTGGTGATGCAACTCGGCTCGAGCGTGCGTATGCCGTCGATCCGATCGAGGATACGGCTGACCGCAGTCGGCGCGATCCAGTCAAGGCAGGAATCCATGGTGGTCAGCGGAGGCTGGAAATATGCGGCTTCTTCAATGTTGTCGAAGCCGATCACCTGCATCTGTTCAGGCACGGAAATGCCGTTCGCAGCCAAAGTGAACAGCGCACCCAACGCAAGCTGGTCATTGAACGCCACAATACCGTCGAATGGAATCCCGGAATCAATAAGCTGCTGCGTAATGCGAGCGCCGGAGCCGATCGTCCAATCCTGCCCAGTGCTCATTACCAGTCGGGAATCGAATGCCGCTCCCCGCGCGGCGCACGCTTCGAGCACGCCGCGAAGTCGCAGTTGCGCATTGCCTTCCACTGCTTCACGCACGGAATCGATATGCTCCGGTTCCGTGCGCGATCCGACTACCGCGAGCCGGGTTGCGCCATGGTCGAACAGGTATTCGGCTGCGAGTCGGGCTTCCTGAATATCGTCGGGGGTAACGTGGTCGGCTTTGCCGTGTGTGGAACGCGCGCCCACGCATACGAGCGGATAGTCCACGTCCAAGTCCGCCGCTTCAAGGTTTTCGACTTCGGAGATCGACAGGATCATGCCGTCCGAGACGGTGGTGTTGAAGTTGCGCAGGAGTGATTGCGCTCCTTGTGCGGATCCTTCGGCGTAGGTGGTGACGTATACGGAGTAGCCGTAGCCGCGGGCTGCGTCGATTACGCGGTTGGCGAGCTCCGACAGGTATGGGGCGGTCAATGTTGGTACGGCGAGTGTGATGAATCCGGTTTTGCCGCGGTTGAGATTGCGCGCGGATACGTTCACGCGGTATCCGAGTCGGTCGATGACTTCCTGGACTTTTTCTCGCGTGGAGTCGGTCATACGGCCGGAATGGTTGATCACGTTGGATGCGGTTTTGAGTGAAACGCCTGCCTCTTCGGCCACGTCTCGTAGGGTGACGCGTTTTTTGTCCGGCTTCGGCTCCGACTTTGACTCGCCCATGTTCATCTCCAGGATCGTTCGATATACCGGTGAAAGTTTACCAGTCATAGCAAGCCCGCCACCTGAAGTTTCAGTATGGCGGGCCTGGGTTATGTGAGATTGCATGAGATTGCGTGAGGTCACGCAATCAATCACACGGGATCACGCGCGCTTTACGACGAGCACACCGTTGCGATGCACGGTATAGCTGCCCGACTGCTCCCCTGCTTCCGTTTGGAACAGGTAGACCGGCTCACCGTCGATGCCCTGCAATGCGATTTCTTTCTTGCCTCGCGGAAGGTAGAAATCGAAGGTTGCGTCTGCGGACTTGCGTACGGTGTGCAGCACGTCGGGATTGACCGGATCCGCAGAATCTTCCACGATATTGGCGCTCACGAATTGCGTGAGATCGGCCACGTTGAGATCGCATCCGACGAAATATGCTTCGCCGGAACCGTACGGATTGCGGGTGATTGCGGCGGTGCCGTCGAGTTCCCATTCGTCGGCTTCCTCACCTTCGTAGGTGGCCAGCACTTGCGTGTGTTCACCGTCGACGTTCACGTCGTTTTGCCACAGGCGAGTGACCGCTCCGGAGCTCAAACGAATCTCAGCGGGCTCGCCTTCGGCTTCGGCGCCGAGAATGTTGAATTCTTCGCCGCGAATGCCGAGCATTTCACGCAGTAGGCCATCGCCGGCTCCCGGGTATCCGCCGAGCCAGGTGTGGAAGTTCTCGTCGATCAGTCCGGTTGCGTAGCCGACGACCACACAGCCGCCAGCGGCTGCGAAATCAGCCAAACGCTGCGTGTCTTCGGCGCTGAGCATGATCACAGTCGGCAATACGACGGTCTTGTACGAGCTCCAATCGTATTTCAGGGGCACAATGTCGGCGCGGGTGCCTGCGTTGAGGAACGCGCGGTACCAGTCGCGTACGTCATGCCAATGGTTGAGTTTCATGCTTGGCAGGGTTTCGGAGCGTGTGGCCCATTCAGATTCCGCGCTGAACAGGATTGCCGTGTCGGAGAGTTCCAATTCGGTGCCTTGCACGCCAGCATCGCCGAGGGTTTTCAGCGCTGCGCCCAGTTCGCACACCTGACGGAACAGTTTGGTGTTTTCGCCTGCGTGGGGCACGAGCGCGGAGTGGAAGGATTCGGCACCGAATGCGGAGGCACGCCACTGGAAGAAGTTGATGGCGTCGGCGCCCATGGCCACATGCGCAATGGAGTCGCGTACGGTTTCACCCTTGCGCTTGCGTGCGTTGAGCGGCTTCCATTGCACGGCCGAAGTGGAGTGTTCCATCACATACCACGGCTTGCCGAGTGCGAGGGAATCCATCAGAGCGTCGGAGCAGAACAGCTCGTCGATATGGGATTCGCCCTCGTGGAAGTAGTGGTCGTTCGACACGAAATTGACTTCTTCGGCCCAGTCGGCATAATCCATGCAGCACTGGTCGGTGGAGACCATGAAGTTTGTGGTGAACGGCTTGTCGGGGCAGATTTCGGCGATTGCATCACGTTCAGCCTTGTAGAAGTCGAGCAGCATATCGTTGCCGAAGCGTTCGAAATCAAGCTTTTGACCGGGGTTCACCATGGAATCGGCACCCATGAAGCGCGGGATGAGCACTTCGTGGAATCCGTTCATTTCCTGACCCCAGAAGGTAGTGCCCCACGCTTTGTTGAGGTTTTCGATGGTGCCATATTTACGCTCGCACCACAGGCGGAATGCGTTGAGCGCGTTGTCGGAGTAATCGTAACGGTTGTTCCAGCCGTATTCGTTGCCCATATGCCATGCGGTGACGTACGGGTTGGTGCCGTAACGTTCGGCCAGTTTGCGGCACAGGGTGAGCGCGTATTCCTTGAATACCGGGCTTGTCGGGCTCCAGGATTGGCGCGATCCCGCGTTGACGGGATGGCCGAATTTGTCTCGCGGCAGCACTTCCGGGTGCTTTTCGTACAGCCACAGCGGTGCAGTTGCGGTTGCGGATGCCAGGTCAACCGCAATGCCGGCTTTGCCAAGCTTGTCGATGATACGGTCGAGCCACCCGAAATCCCAACGGTTTTCTTCCGGCTGAATGCGATCCCAGCTGAAAATGGCCACGGCCACGGTATTGACACCGGCCTGTTTCATGAGGCGGACGTCTTCGTCCCACACGTCTTCCGACCACTGGTCGGGATTGTAATCACCGCCGTATGCGATGCCTTTGCCGTTGTCGGTCAGCAATTCCGGCCATTTGAAGGGCTGGCGATTGGGGTTATCGGAGTTACTGGTATGGTCGGGTTCTTTGGATTTGTTGTTTTCTTTGCTCTCATCATTGAAGGTCCGCACATTCTCACCTTTCCGAACATACTTGATACAACTGTGTATCTATTGACAATACTTTATAATAGATACTTCTGCAATTCTGTCAATTTCGATTGCGCGTCCGATAGCATTCCCATACACGAAAAAGTCAGATCATGGGGCAAAAAACTCAATCAACACAGAATAGAGGGGATGAATATAGCTCAAAATCATCAAAAACATACCCCCATACGCGAAAAAGTCAGATTCTCCGCATTCTTCGCATACGACAGGCCACCTTTCTCCACGGAAGCGGCGTGCTCAATGCAATCGGACGTCCCAACTTGCGTGCACGGATGGCGGCGATATTCATCGCAAACGCAGCACGGTGCGGCTCATCCGACAAATCAAGCTGAGTAACCGAGACGACCGTCCATCCCATGCTTTCCAACTGCCTGCGCTTCCATGCGTCACGACGCCATTGCGTCCGGTCCGTGCGGTGATGGTCGCCGTCATACTCGATGCCGATCAGCAATTCCGGATCGGCCAAATCGAGCGTAATCGCGGCGCCATTATCAAATGAGATTCCCGGAACAGAGTAATTCGATGTGAAACCCCACAATCCGTAAGAATATAAACAAAGCCTCGTCTGCATCTCTTTAGGTGAATCGCTGCGCGAGTCCATCAACGTAAGCGCGTCGTAACATTTTGCCTTGCATTGAAACGTCTCATGTTCCACGAAATCACGCAACTTCGACTCGGTGGTCCTGCCATGTCGAATCATCGATTCCCCCAATTCCGTCAATCCGTCAACCTGCGTGCCTTTCGCCATCAACGCCCATGTCGTTTCCGCATTCAGGACTCCAATGCCATCAGTCGTATATCGAATATGCCTTGAATCAAGCCCCGACCAGCAATGCACATAAGCATCCGGCGACGAAAGACGACTCAATCGGGGGTCCGAAACGGTGACATGTAGCTTGTCCGAAACAAAATTCGTTTGCGACGGCCGTTCGACCTTCCACATATCAACAGCCGAAATATGGCTGACTGGACCAAGCAACACAGCCTCACGGCACGCTTCCCAAGTGATGGACTGCCTTTCTTCAAGGGATCGAGCCATCAAAGGTTTGTACATCTCATTCATGTTTCGACGGTATTGAAGCACATTCGTAGTTGTCCAGCCGAACCGGGGTTGTGGTCGGAGAATGCAAAAACGCGCGATAAAGGCGTGTCGGCTGTGGATAACCCATGGCAGAATCCATTTGGGTCAATGAATGTGGATATTCCTGTGGATTGATGTGAGTCTATTTCTGAGCAAGTTCCCCATTTTCGGACGGGTTGCGAGCTCATCGGAAAATCCACGCATCAGTTCTGAATGCAAGGCGAATGGCTACCTATGACTTTTGTTGCCCCTCCTACGCGAAAAAGTCGAAAATGGTAAAAAATACGGGACCTTTCACAAACGGGGGTATAAAATCGGCTTAAAGTCGTTTGAACAGTGCCCCCGTATGCGAAAAAGCCAGTTTCCCGCCTGGAAATTCGACTCTTTCGAAATAGACAAGGCAGCCAAGGCATGCCCAGAGGCATCGGAATCCCGAGGATATCTCCGAAGAGGACCAGAGAGTCCCGAATAAACCCAGATAAACCCGAACAACCCGCAAACCACGTATAAAAACGGCGGCTTCCAAAACAATACCCTTGAAAGCCGCCGATCGCTTGGTCAAGCCACGACATGGACCACAGGCTACGGATTTACAGGCCCAAGAACAGCTCGTGAATGCGGGTATCGTCGGTCAGTTCCGGGTGGAACGCCGTAGCGAGAATGTTGCCCTGGCGCAAGCCGACCACATTGCCGTCGACCGACGTTTCGACCGTGGCCCGCTCGCCAACCTCAGCCACGAACGGTCCACGGATGAACACCAGCGGGAAATCCTTGAGCACAATAGACTCGGAAGCGGCACTTTCCGGAACGCGCTCCCCCGGCGCAACCGAAATGGCGAAATCGCCAGTAGCGGAACCGAAATCGGCGGTCGCAGCGAACGAACCAAGCTGACGTCCATACGCATTGCGGCGCACGACCGCATCCAACGCGCCAAAATACACGTTCTCGTCGTTATCGAGACGACGAGCGAGCAAAATCATGCCCGCACATGTGCCGAATACCGGCTTTCCAGCGGCAATATGCTCTGCGATCGGCTCAAACAGGCCGGTCGAACGCAACAACTTGCCCTGCGTGGTGCTTTCGCCGCCAGGCAGAATCACGCGTTCGATCGAATCGTCGAAATCCTCGGCGGCACGCAGCAGTTTCCACGGCGCACCAAGCCGATCCAGCATCGCGGCATGCTCGGCGAATGCCCCCTGCACCGCAAGGATGCCGGTCACGCCATGCTGCGCGGAAGCCGCACCTTCGGCAACGTCAGTCGATTCTTCCTTCGAAATGTATTCAACGGCAACAACCATCGGATCTCCTTACCCGAACCATCGCGAATCATGCGAAACGGGCTGCGCGCGGCGCGTCGAACAGACATGCCGACAGCCGCACGCAGCGCACAGCGCACGAAAATACAGCGCAATCACTCGCCGCGGGCGGCCATGATGGTTTCGATCTCGTCTTCGTTGATGCCGACCATGGCCTCGCCGAGGTTCTCGGAAAGGCGGGCGAGCAGGTCGGCGTCCTGCCAATTGGCGGTGGCCTGCACGATGGCAGCGGCACGCTTGGCCGGATCTCCGGACTTGAAGATGCCGGAGCCGACGAACACGCCTTCGGCACCCAGCTCCATCATGAGCGCGGCATCGGCCGGAGTGGCCACGCCACCGGCGGCGAAGTTGACGACCGGCAAGCGGCCGTTGTCGTGCACGTACTTGGCGAGATCGTACGGCACGGCCAGCTGCTTGGCGGCCTCGTACACTTCGTCGTCGCGCAAAGAGACGAGCTCGCGGATCTGCTTGTTCATGGTGCGCATGTGGCGCACGGCCTGGATCACATCGCCGGTGCCCGGCTCGCCCTTGGTGCGGATCATGGACGCGCCCTCGGCGATACGGCGCAGCGCCTCGCCCAGGTTCTTAGCACCGCACACGAACGGCACGTCGAACTGGTTCTTGTCGATGTGGTACACGTCGTCGGCGGGGCTCAGCACTTCGGATTCATCAATGTAATCGATTTCGATGGCCTGCAGAATGCGCGCTTCGGCAACATGGCCGATACGAACCTTTGCCATGACCGGAATGGACACGGCCTCCTGAATGCCCTTGATCATGGCCGGATCGCTCATACGGGAAACACCGCCGGCAGCACGAATATCAGCCGGAATGCGTTCGAGCGCCATCACCGCGCATGCGCCCGCATCCTGTGCGATCTTCGCCTGCTCCGGGGTGGTGACGTCCATGATCACGCCACCCTTGAGCATCTGCGCCAGATTCTTGTTCAGTTCGTTCCTGTTGTTGGCCATCGCCAGCCTTTCGTCGAATCGTATTCCACCCTTCTGCAGAGCGGATATCTCTTGACACAGATACTAACGATTTTTCGTTACAAAATCATGTGAACTGAATATTTGCATGTCTCAAAAAGTTGCTTTTCTTAAATTCTGACTATCATTTTCATAATTGTTTCATTTTCTTACGATTTCGATTCCGCCGACGATTCCGCAATTTCGTTCGCTTTTCTTGCCTGATATGCGCCATTCGCTTTCGATTCGCGCGCACGGCTCCTTTCGACCGCACTTTCGATGCACGCTATAAGAAATACGAATGACGCATGATTTTCATACGACCACATTGCGGACGGGGGTGCAAATGGATTCGCGTATTGCGCACTACATACGCAGTATGCGATCAGCGATGCGCATGGTGGAATCGCGGTGCGACACCAGCACGACGGCGCTCCCCCGCTCAGCAAGATCATTGATCGACCCGAGAATCACCGACTCGTTATAGGCGTCAAGACGGCTCGTCGGCTCGTCGAGCAGCACCAAATCGGCGTCACGAAGAAACATGCGGGCCAATCCGATGCGCTGTTTCTCGCCCTCCGAAAGGCGCCCGCCCAACTCGCCGACCTGCGTATCCAAGCCGTTCGGCAGCGCATCGACCAGTTCGAGCGCGGACGCCTTGGCGAGCGCTTCGCGCAATACGGAATCGGGAATGGCAGACGCTGCGGAATCGGCAGAATCGCAGGCAATAGCGAGATTTTCGCGAATCGTTCCGTTGAACAGATACGTCTCCTGCCCCATCATCGTCTGCACACGGCGACGCCAGCCAGCGTCAACCTGAGGCAATGGAATATTCGACAGCGAAATCGTGCCGGAATCCGGATCCCAGAAGCGCATCAGCAGTTTCAACATCGTTGATTTTCCACGCCCGGACGGGCCTTGAATACCGAGAATGCCCTGCCGTGAAACATCGAGTGAAACATGGTCGAGCACCGGTTGCGAGGCGATGCCGGCACCTTGTTCGCCGGAGGATTGCGCTTCCGCGGGGCGTGCCGGACTCATGCCAGTCGCATACTCCGACCGCCCGTTTGGCGTGCGTTCGCCGGAAATACGGGCGCCGGATCCATAGCCGAATGTGACGTCGCGCATTGTCATGCCTTGATATTCCGGGCGTTCGGCACCCTGCTCAACCACAGCGGGAACCTCATCCATCAATGCGAACAGGCGACGTGCCGAAGCAAACGTTTGCGTCAAATTCGCCGGCAGCGCGCTCAATGCAAGCGTCGGACCAAACGAGCTGACAAGCAATACAAAAGCCGCAACCAGCGCAGGGGCGTTCGAATCCGCGGAACCCATCCAAATCAGGCCTTCCGGCATATCGGCGGCAGTGGAAACCACGGTGCACAACGTCATCACAAGGAAAGCTGCAATTGCGGTAAACAGCATCACCAACACCGCGCCCAATCCTGCAAAATCGCCATTCTTCGCACTCAATCGTAAACGTTTGCCCCACAATGAAAGAGTGCGCCGCGTGATGGAAGCGAGCCGGGCATCGCCTTGGCCGAAGCGGATGATTTCGCCGATACCGCGCATATCGTCAAGCATTTCGTCGTCAAGGGCGGCGGATTCCTCGCGGAGTTTCGGACCGACGCCTCGCACCGCCGACGCGAACAACTTTGGCAGTATGACGCCGACGGTGAGGTGCGCGATGACCAACGTCACAGCGAGGGGTGCGCTTAGGGTGAGCAGTGCGAGTGTGTAGACGACGGTGGTCACAACGGCGATGACGATCGGGCTGATGGTGTGCGCGAAGAAGATTTCCAACAGCTCCACGTCGGTGGTAACCAGCGCGATCAGGTCACCCTTGCCTTTGCCCGCAAGTTTGGCCGGGGTGAGACGCCGCAGAGCCGCGAAGGCTTTCGTGCGAAATAGCGCGAGCAGGCGGAACGCCACATTGTGGTTCATGAACTGTTCGGCATAGCGCATGCCGCCGCGGATCAGAGCGCAGACGGCCATGGCGGTGAGCGCTGCGGGAACGCTGAGATTCCAGATGGGCGAGCCGACGGCCGCGAAAGCAGCCGCAACGCCGAATACCGGCAGGAAAGTGGCGGCGAGGTGGCCGAGCGTACCGCAAACGCATGCGACGATCATGTACTTACGCTGCGGCCCAACCTCTTTGAGCAAACGCGCAATCACCCGCGCCGTCGGCATTGCCTTCGCGTCCGATTCTGCCGAATCGGACATACCAACGCCCGTTTTCGCACCCTGTACGTCCGTTTCTGCAGAATCGGACACTTGGAGACCCATTTCCGCACGCTGCGTGACTGATTCTGCAGAATCGGACACTTTAAGTGCGTGGGATGCAGAGGTGGAATGGGTTGCGTTATTGCGTAGACCTATGTTTTCTACGGTTTGTTGGGCGCGGAACAGTTTGGCGTATGTTCCGTTGGCACGCATGAGTTCGGCATGTGCGTCCTGCTCCGTCACGCGCCCGCGTTCGAACACCACCACATAATCAGCGTCGGCCGCATTCGCCATGCGATGCGTCACCATGATCACGGTTTTGCCGCGATCGGCAAGCGCACGAATGGTTTGCAGAATCAGGGTTTCGCTTTCCGCATCGACGCTGCTGGTGGCTTCGTCGAAAATGTAGACGGCAGACTCCCGCAGCAATGCGCGAGCGATGGCGATACGCTGTTTTTGGCCTCCGGACAGGTTGCTTGCGCCCTGTTCGATGGCCAGGTCAAGTTCTTGCGATTGTGCACGCACGAATTCGTCGATATGTGCTGCTTCCAGCGCTTGCCACAGTTCGTTTTCGGTGGCATCCGGCTTGGCCATCAGCAGATTGTCGCGCAACGTCCCTGCAAAAAGGTGGCTTTGCGCCGCCACGATGGCGATTTCTCTCGTAAGGGATTCGATGGAAAGATCGGCGATTTGGTACCGTTGCGTCGGGTTATTTCCTGCGTTTCCGGGCCGCAGCCACATACATCCTTCATATCCGGAAAGATTTCCGGCGAGCAGTTCGACGGCGGTAGATTTGCCGGATCCGGACGGACCGACGATGGCGGTCACCTGCCCGCGCCGCGCAGTGAAAGAGACGCCATGCAATGCGACGACCGAACCATCGTCATCTTTCGGCATGCCTGTTTTTCCGGCACCAACCACACCGGATTTTTCCCCGGTTTCCCCGGTTTCCCCGGTTTCCACATCCGCCACAGCCGTATCCGCAGCCACGTCCGCATATCGGAACGACACGTCATCAAAGCACACGTCCACACCGTTATCGGAAGCGCCGAATTCCGGCATTCCCTGCATTCCGTGCGCAGGAATCGGCGTATCAAGCAATGCGAAAATACGCTTGGTTGAAGTCATGCCGTTCATCGCAACATGGAAGAACGACCCCAATTGGCGCAGCGGAATGAAGAAATCCGCGGAAAGAAGCACTATCAGCAGCACGCCGGCAAGCGGCAATGCGGCACCGCTCGCATACTGCCAGATCGCCACGCCCACGCCGGCCGCGGCACCCCCGTATGCGACGACGTCCATGGCGGTAAGCGAGCGCAATTGAATTTGCAGAACATTCATGGTCATTACGCGGAATTGTTCCGCTTGCTCGCTCATTTTCTTGGCGGCATGCGCATCGGCGTCAAAAGTTTTCAGCGTTTCAAGACCTTGTACATTGTCAAGAAACACAGATCCCATGTCGGTGTATTTTCCCCAATATTTTTTGAATACTCGGGCTGCGCGCATTGCGACCATGCCAACAATCAATACAATCAACGGCGCGCATACAAGCAATGTAACAGCCGTCGGCATATTAATCGGCGCAACTATAAAAAATAACGTTACCGGTGCGAGAATCGCATAAAACAGTTGTGGTAGGAATAATTCGAAGAAGCTTTGGATTTGTTCAATGCCTTCACCGGCAGATTGCACCACATCGGCAGTACTGATATGTTGCGAATACGACGGTCCAATCGCAAGCATTTTATTGAATAATTGTTCACGCAAAGCGAGTTTGACACGCTCGGCCGCTTCTGCGCCGAAATAGGCCGCGGCGCGCATCATCAGAAAACGCAGAACCGCACAGACCACAATCGCCAGCACGCATCCGATATACGTTTCCGCACTGAATCCGCCGTAGCCAAGGCCGACGAACATGCGGAAAAGCAGGCCACTATCGCCCATGGAGAACATTGGATCGAACGCCGATTCCACCACGGCAAGCACCGGCGAAAGCATGACCACCACCGTCACCACGAATACGACGTTGGACAGCAACCCGATCCATTGGCAGAACACTTTCGCCGCAACCAACCTCCCCACGCCGGGAGCGAGGGAAAACAGCCTCTTGTCAAACATAAACACCTTCCGTCCAATGAGCGCGCTCGCGTTGCCAGCTCGCCTACGGCCCAAAGCGCAATCGCCATGCATCCAACAAACGAATCGCAACAGGCCAATACGGGAAAACCGGTGCGTGGCAAACCGTTTTCAGCCTATCCAAGGCAGCTCGCAATCGTCAAGGGCGCATTGCATACAGCGAACCGTCGCAATCGAATTGCCATAATCGACCTCAAATCAGCAACGTTGAAAAGAGAAAGGCTGGATGTTCGCCGTTGAGCAGGCAGCCCTCTGACGCAAGGGGTAAATTGCGTCACTCGTGAGTGTACTCGATAAAAATCGCTCGCACCACCATTTCTTCGCATTTCGCTGATTTTACCGTCGTTTCGGGGATATTCGGGAAGCATGGCAGCACACCGCAACCGTTACGTCAAACTTTTTTTGAACAGACACAGCGCGACACCCATCGTTTGACTTTTGACGATTTTCAATCGTTTGTCAGTTCATACAAAGTTGCTCAAATATTTCTTGTCGCTTCTCACAATGCAGACTTACGGACCCGTAACTTACCATATACGAGGTGCGCAAGGGGTAGGCAACGCGGACACACGGTTTGCATCGCTCCCGCACGCATCACAAGCAGAAATACGCGGAAATAACGCAAAAACCGCGAGAAAGAGAACGCTCCATGCTCACCGAGTACACCACCCCGGGAACTTCCGTTGAGGTACGCGACGACGAAACCATCTACTCCCTGCTCACCGAACGCATCGAACGCACCGGAGAAAGCACCATCATCGCGGAACGTAAAACCGGTCCGGGCAAATGGGTCGAGGTGACCACCGGCGAATTCCACAATGACGTGATCGCCGCAGCGAAAGGCCTCATCGCATTCGGCATCAACAAGGGCGATGCCGTCACCATTTTCTCCACCACCCGTTACGAATGGGGTGTGCTCGACTTCGCGCTGGCCGCAATCGGCGCGGTGAACGTGCCGATCTACGACACCGATTCCGCGGCGCAGGCCGAACGTATTCTCAACGATTCCAGCGTGAAGCTCGCCATCGCCGATGATCGCGAACGTTTCGACCGCTTGGATTCCGTGATCGACCACTGCCCGAACCTGCAGCACATTCTCATGCTCGACTCCAATGCGATGGGCGCGTTGGAAGGCATGGGCGTGACCGTTTCCGACGAGGAGCTCGAGTCGCGTATCACGTCGGTGAAAGCCGACGACCTGGCCACCATCGTATACACCTCCGGTTCCACGGGGGCTCCGAAGGGCGCCGAACTTTCGCACCGTAATTTTGTAAGTATCACGCGCGCAGGCAGCATCGCATTGCATGAGATAATTCTTGACGATCAGCCGCGTTTGCTGCTGTTCCTGCCGCTTGCGCACTGCTTCGCGCGTTTCATTCAGTATGCGTCGATCGCTTCCGACGATGGCGTGGTCGGCTACCTGCCCGACACGAAGACGCTGCTTCCGGACGTGCGCTCGTTCGAACCAACGTACCTGCTGGGCGTGCCGCGCGTGTTCGAAAAAGTGTATAACGCGGCCTCCCGCAAGGCTGGCATGGGCTGGAAGGGACGCCTGTTCCTCAAGGCAGCCGAAGCTGCACGCGACTGGTCTCGCATGCAACAGGCCGGAGAACGTCCGACCGCCAAGCAGATCGCACAGCATCTTTCATATGAGGCTTCCGTGTATCGCGCCGTTCGCGGAGCGTTGGGTCCGAAGATCAGGTTTGTTGCCTGTGGTGGTGCTCCGCTCGACGTGTCACTCGCACACTTCTTCAACGGCATTGGACTGCCGATGATCCAAGGCTACGGCATGACGGAGACCGCAGCACCGTTCGCCGCGAACCGCGTGACAGACAATGTGATCGGCACCGTTGGCCAGCCTGCCCCGGGCTCGTCGATTCGCATTTCCGAAGATGGCGAACTGCAGGTGAAGGGCCCGAACGTGTTCATGGGATACCATAATCTGCCGGAGAAAACCGCTGAAGTGTTCACCGAAGATGGCTGGCTGCGCACCGGCGATTTGGCAACGATCGACGATGAAGGCCGTATTACGATTACCGGACGCAAGAAGGATATTATTATCACCGCCGGCGGCAAGAACGTTTCCCCGATTCCGATGGAGCAGGAGATTGCAAAGTGCCCGATTGTGGAGCATGCGGTGGTTGTCGGCGACAATCGCCCGTTCATCGGTGCGCTGATTACGCTGGATCAGGAAGGATTGGAAGCGTGGCTGCCTTCCGTTGGACTTTCTGCCGACACGCCGCTGGATCGCGTGGCTGCGGCCGCCGCCGTTCACGATGAAATCCAGAAGTATGTCGACAAGGCGAACGCGACGGTTTCCCGCGCTGAATCCGTGCGCAAGTTCGTAGTGCTCGACACCCAGTTCACGCAAAGCAACAAGTGCCTGACTCCGTCACTGAAAGTGGTGCGTCCGGCAGTGAACCGCGTGTTCGCCAACGTGATCGATCAGCAGATCTACAACGGCAAGCGCTGAATCGCATAATGCATAAACGCGTGGGGTGCGAGAGAATATAAACGTTCTCTCGCACCCCACGCTTTTGTTCTGTCTGTACAACTTTCGAGGAATACAAACGAGCGCCGGCGATCGGAATTAATCCGGCCTGCCGGCGCTCATATGGCAGAGATTAGTGATGAATCCAGAATGTCTAACGACACTCCATCAGCCATTGTCAGTAAAGCGACAATCAGTGACGGTTCCGTCAGTGCATAACGCGTGCGGTAACGGTGCGGCAGAAGGCGAAGGCGTACGAGGGTACGTCGAGTCTTCTGCCGTGCCGTTAACGCTCCGTTATGTCAGTGACGGTTGTTGAGACGGTGGTACATTTCGGAGATCTCAAGGTCGCGCTCGAATTCTGCGGCCTTGGTGTTCGCGTCGATGGTGGCGAGTTCGACACCGGCGATGCGGGCGAAGTCTTCCCAAGCCTCGCGGCCGACGGAGGTGGTCATGCAGGTGTGGTGGGATGCGCCGGAACGCAGCCAGCACTCGGCGGAGGTCTTGAGGTCCGGCTGCGGCTTCCATAGGCCACGGGCGCACGGCAGCTGCTTGAGTTCGCCAAGCGGCTCGACCACGTCAACGAGGTTCATGGTCAGGCGGAAGCGTTCGCGCACGTCAGACATGGACACGACGACGGCGTCCTTCTTCGGGGCGACGGTGAAGACCAAGCGCACCGGATCGGCCTTGCCGCCGATGCCGAGCGGATGGATTTCCAGCTTCGGCTTGGCGATGGTGCCGACGGACGGGGAGACTTCGAGCATGTGGGAGCCCATGATCATCTCGTTGCCCGGGGTGAAGTTGTAGGAGTAGTCCTCCATGAGGGAAGCGCCACCTTCGAGGCCGTAGCCCATCACTGCACCGATGCGCACGAGCACTGCGGTCTTCCAGTCGCCTTCGGCGGAGAAGCCGAAGCCGTACTCGGACGGGAAGCGCTGAGGGCCAACGCCCGGCAGCTGCGGGAGGGCGCCCAAGTCTTCGAAGTTGTCGACGCCGGCGGTGCAGCCATTGGCGCGCATCATGTTGACCATGGCGGCTTCTTCCTTGGCCGCGATGAACAGGGAATCGTACTTGGCGTCAAGCAGAGCCGGATCAACGTCGTACTTGGCCTTGTAGTCTTCGATGATGCTCTTGACCTGATCGTCCTTGACGGCTTCGTAGGCTGCGACGAGCTCGTTGACGGCCCAAGTGTTGATGGATGCGCCGAACACGCGCTCGGCTTCGGTCTTGTCGCCTTCGGTGACGGCCACGTTGCGCATGTTGTCGCCCCAACGCATGACCTTCATGTTGTTGGAAGCATCCCAGCCGGCGCAGGCGCGTGCCCAAGTGCCGATTTCTTCGGCAACGGCCGAATCGGTGTAGTGGCCAACCACGATCTTGCGGTTGATGCCCAGACGGGTCAGGATGTAACCGAACTCACGGTCGCCGTGTGCGGCCTGGTTCAGGTTCATGAAGTCCATGTCGATGGTTTCCCACGGGATTTCGAAGTGGTGCTGCGTGTTGAGCTGCAGCAGCGGCTTGGTGAGCACTTCGAGGCCGCGGATCCACATCTTGGCCGGGGAGAAGGTGTGGCACCAAGTGATCACGCCGATAACGTTCGGGTTGGCAGAGGCTTCTACCATGAAGGCCTTGACGCCGTCGGAGGACTTCAGGGTCGGCTTAAGCACCACCTTGACCGGGATCTTGCCGGTTGCGTTGAGCGCGTCGACGATTTCGCCGGACTGCTCGGCCACCTGACGCAGCGCTTCCTCGCCGTACAGATCCTGGGATCCGACGCCGAACCAGACTTCCTTGCCTTCAAACGGGTTTTCCATTGCCATTTGATTGTTCCTTTACTTCGTTGTTTATGGAGTTTTTAAATTATTATTTCGATTGCGATCGCTGATTTGCAGCTCAGTGTTGTCCGTAGACGTTGGTGTAACGATCGTTCAACTTCGCGATATCCTCATCAGAAATCGGAATGATCTCACCCAACTGACGAGCCGCCCACATCGTATGGGCCACCTCCTCCGTCATCGCCGCCGCCTTCACCGCGGCCTCCGCGTCCTTGCCGACCGTGAACGGACCATGGTTCTGCATCAGCACAGCCGGGGACTTCGGATACTCCTTGAGCGTCTCGACCACGCCCTCGCCGATCGCCTCGGAACCGATCAGACGGAACGGCCCCACCGGAACCGGACCTCCGAACTCGTCGCCCATCATCGTCAGACCGCACGGAATGTTCTGGCCCGTCGCCGCCCACGCCGTCGCGTACGTCGAATGCGTGTGCACCACGCCGTACACGTCCGGCATATGACGGTAGATGTACGCATGCGACGCCGTATCAGACGAAGGGGACTCCGAGCCGTCCACCACGTTGCCGTCCAAGTCGCACACCACCATCGAGCTCGGCGTCAGATACTCGTAACGCAGACCCGACGGCTTGATCACCATCAGATCCGCGGTGCGCAGGCGCTGCGACACGTTGCCAGCCGTCCACACCACCAGGTTCCACTTGACCAGCTGCTCGTGCAAAGCCGCCACGACCTCGCGCACCTGCTTGACCTCCGCACGCACCTCGGGACCATAATCAGCCAAAGTAGCCATAATCATTTCCTTTCAAATTGAAATAAGTTTTTAAAATATTTATTTACTTGGTTTCCAGCGGAATGCTTTCGATTGCAACATGCTCAATCGGCAGTCCCTTGCGGAAGCGATCGAAGAATTCCTCGAATCCTGCAACGTCGTTTTCGTCCGGATTTTCCGTGGTGGAAGCTGCATCTGCGAATACGCGAGCGTCAAGGAATTCGTCGAGCGGCTGATCGGCGTGCCACAGGTAGTCGGCGAGCACAGCCATGCCCCATGCGCCACCTTCGGCTGCAGTAGACATCACCTTGATCGGCGTATCGAATGCGGCTGCGAGGATCTTCTGGGCAACCTTCGGGGTGGTGAAGATGCCACCGTGACCAACGAGGGAGTCAACGGCAACGCCTTCGTCTTTGGTCATCACGTCCATGCCGATCTTCACCGGGGAGAAGGCGCTGAACAGCTGGGCGCGCATGAAGTTGCCGAGGCTCATGCGGGCTTCCGGACCGCGTGCGAACAGCGGACGGCCTTCGGGGAGTCCTGCAAGGAATTCGCCGGAGCGGAACGGGTAGTTGATGAGTCCGCCGCAGTTGGAATCGACGTCGTCTGCGATGGCGGCGCGGAACAGCGTGCCATACAGGGTGCCGGCGTCGACCGGAGTGCCGATCGCGGCTGCGAATTGGCCGAACAGGCCAACCCATGCGTTGAGGTCGGACGTGAAGTTGTTGGCGTGGCTCATGCCTGCAAGATCGCCAGCCGGAGTGGTGACGAGGTCGACTTCCGGATGCAGGCGTTCCAGCTTGTGTTCGAGCACGACCATGGCGAAGATGGAGGTGCCGGCGGAAACGTTACCGGTGCGCACACGCACGGAGTTGGTGGCCACCATGCCGGTGCCCGCGTCACCCTCCGGCGGGGCGAAGGTAATGCCCGGCTGCAGCGTGCCGGTCGGGTCGAGCAGCTTGGCGCCCTCCTCGGTCAGCGTTCCAGCAGGAGTGCCGGCGACCAGCGGCTCCGGCAGCAGGTCGGCGAGTTTCCACGGCTGGGCTGCGACTTCCGGAATCGCGTTGAACTTCTCGATGAATTCGGTTTCGTAGGTGTGCGTGGTCGGGTCGATCGGGAACATACCGGATGCGTCGCCAACGCCGAGCACCTTCTTGCCGGTGAGCTTCCAGTGCACGTAGCCGGCGAGGGTGGTGAAGAAATCGACCTTGCCAATGTGCTCTTCGTCGTTGAGCACGGCCTGGTACAGGTGTGCGATGGACCAGCGTTCCGGAATGTTGTACTGGAACAGTTCGGAAAGCTTCTCGTGCGCTTCGGAAGTGTTGGTGTTCTGCCAAGTACGGAACGGCACCAGCAGTTCGCCGTTCTTATCGAAGGCGAGATAGCCATGCATCATGGCGGAGAAGCCGATGCGTCCCACGCGGGTGAGCTTTTCGCCGTAGGCGTTTTCGACATCTTCGGCGAGCGCCGCGTATGCGGTCTGCAGCCCGGTCCAGATTTCTTCCTGCGAATAGCTCCACAGGCCGTCTTCCAAGTGGCTGGCCCAGCCGTAGTCGCCGGCTGCGATGGTGGTGTACGTGTCGTCGATGAGCACGGCCTTGATTCGGGTGGAGCCGAATTCGATGCCCAGACTCGTCTTGCCAGCGCGGATTTTCTCGGCGGTCAGCGCGATGCGATCGTCAAGTCCCTGCTCTTGCGCCATAGTTTCAAACTCCTTGCATCCGAGCGCCTCACAACCACATTGTCGACGGAATGTTAGCGCTCACTGTTAACGCTCACTATTCTAAACAGAAAATGGCGACTATACAAGTTCGACGTGTCACGCAATCGTCAACGTGCTACCAGCAGATCGTCAGCCGATTTTCTTGATATACCGGCATTGCGAAATCCGGCAATCGCAGCACATGCGGCAAAAAGAGATACGAGAATCGCAGGAAATATTCAGCGACGGCTGGCGGTGCCCAAAGATGTACGCCCGATCACCTTTGCGGAAATCAGACCAACGCCATGCTGCGACGAGGCGAACGAATTCTCATCGCCCTCCCCCAGCAAAAACAGCGTCTCACGCATAGCGGCAATGCCGAGCTGTTCAAAATCCGGACGAACCGTAGTCAGCGGCGGGTACATGTTGTCCATGGCGGGCATGTCGTCGAAGCCGACCAAGCTCACATCCTGCGGAATACGCATGCCATGCTCGTGCAGCGCGCGAGCCACGCCAACAGCCTGGCTGTCGTTCGCACACACCATGCATGTCGGCAGATTTCCGCCGGTTCGACCGATATTTTCAAGAATATGGTTCATCTTGCCGTACGCTTCGGTCGATTCCCAGGTTTCGCATTGCACGGTGACGGAACTCACCGTATTGGCCGCGCACAGCTTATTCCACGCCATCAAACGCGTGGCGGCATCACGCCATTCCTTCGGACCTGCGAAATAAAGCACGGAACGATGCCCATGCTCGGCCACCAAATGCATCACGTCCGCCATGGCAGCCCACTGGTCCACGCCCACAACGGACACGCGGCGACGGTCAGCGGGCTTCATCAGGCGCAAACCGTCTTGCACACTGACATTGCCATGCGTGGAGGTGACGATCACGCGCGGCTGCGTGATCTGCGCACGGCAGGCGGCAGAGAACATAACATCCGTCGGCGTGAGGAAAATAAACGCGTCCACGTTCATCTCATCGAACGTCGAGCACAATTCGTCGAATTCCGTCTGCGAGCAGAGCGCTTCGTGCACCATGCTCACCGACATGAACAGGCCATGCTGCCTCGCCATCGCCTCAATCGAGGAAATCGCGGAGATCGGACCATAAAAGCGTTGCCCGCCCGCAACCAAGCCGATGGTGCGGGAGCGATGCGAAGCGAGGGCACGCGCGGAATTGCTGGGGCGGTATCCAAGCGCGTCGATGGCTTTCTGCACTTTTTCGCGGGTGGCATCAGACACGTCGGGGGAATGATTGATGACGCGCGACACCGTTTGATGGCTGACGCCAGCCATTTTCGCCACTTCGAACATCGAGGGGCGTTTGTTTGCCGCATTGCGCTTGCCTGCCATGCTCCGTCGCCTTCCGCACACTACCGTTGGTACTTTCGACTATTCTACACGCAACTTCGGTTAGCGCTAACAGCGGCTATTTTGCAGCCATTTGCGCGAGTCGCGCGGCGAAATTCGGCCAGTCGGTACGCATGGCGGTCAACAGTTTACGATTGGGGACTTCCTCAATCGGCACCCATTCGATTTCCATGCTTTCGTCGTCGTTGGCCTTCGGCTCTACGCGGTGCCCCGGCTTTTCGAAAGCGAACACGGTGGTGTAGGCCCACGGGCCGTGATCCTCGCAATACGAGCCGACCACGTCGATATCTTCCGGCGTGATGTTGGCTTCCTCGTACGATTCGCGCAGCGCACCCTCGATCGGGCTTTCACCGTCGGCAGTGGCACCTCCTGGAATGCCCCATGTGCCACCTTCCGCGCTCCACACCGCGCGATGCTGCATGACAACATGCGTCACTTCGCCGGTCTGTTCGTTTCGGCGGGCCAGCAGCACGCCGGACGCGCCATTGGTGCCCCAATGCTTGCGGCCGCAATCGCAATCAATCCAACCATCACCCGGCTGATGCACGTTTTCCTTGGGAGGAAGCGGTTTTGCGGCACCGGTTCGCGAATCGTGTTCAACGTTCGGTTCTTGATCGGCTCGCGTCACATTCCACAGATCGGTCCATTCCACGCCAAGCTCGGCGGCCAAACGGCGCGCCAGCGGAAGGCTCAAGCCGATAATGCCATGCGGATCGCCTTCGATGGAGTCGATGAATGCTCCCCCAAAACCTTCGAGCGTGAAGGAACCAGCCACCTCCAACGGCTCTCCGGTGGCGATGTACCGTTCGATATCGGTGTCGGAATACTCGCAGAAATGCAGCGTGGCCCTGCTTGCGCCTCGCGCGATATGCCCGGTGGCGAAGTCGATCAGGCAATGGCCCGTCCACAATTCACCGGTGGCACCACGCATGGCACGCAGCCGTTCCCGAGCCACCTCAGCGCTATGCGGCTTGCCATAGCATTCGCCGTCAAGAAGGAACATGGAATCGCAGCCGAGGATCAACGGACCGACTTTCGCACGGGTCAGGCTCGGCTTGCCATCAACGAAATCAGCAATCGATTCGGTGATCGTAGGAATGGTGACTCCCGAAAAATCGCGGGTATTTACGTCGGAGGCGGACTGCACTTCGTCCGCACGCAATGTAATACGAGGATGTTCTAAAGATGCAGAATCTCCAGTATTTTCAGCATTATCCGAATGTTCGGAAGATTCGGCAACGGCTTTCAGCGGAAATCCGACCACACGATCGCCGTGCGCAGCCGCGGCGGTGGAAGCAACGTTACGATACGCCTGATGCACGGCTTCGGCTTTGGCCGTAGCGAGAATCATCACCCGCTGTTTCACGCTCAGATCGCTTACGGCAACGCCCATGGCAGCCGCTTCGCGCTCAAGCGCTGCCGGCTCGTCCACGTTCGATACGCGAATCGTAGGGCAAATGCCCGCCGAGAAGAGCACATCACGGCGAGGCTTGGATTTGGAAGCGAGAATCAGCGGAATGGAGTTGTTCATGCGCGTTCCACCTGCACACCCTTGGTGTCGACGCCCAAATGCAGCACACGCCAATGACCGGAAGCGAGCTCTTCGGAAGCAAGCTGTTCCAGCTGTTCGTGAGCGTCGCCATGATGCAGCACGAGCACGCATGGGCCGGCGCCGGAAACCATGGACGCGAAACCGCGGGAACGCAGCTTTTGGATCAGCGCCCACGACGGCTCCATCAAAGGAGCGCGATACGGCTGATGCAGACGATCCTGCGTGGCGGCGAACAGCAACGCGTTGACGTCCTGACGCTGACCAGTCGCCAGCATCGCAGGATTCATGGCGGCCGGCAGCAGGCTCACACGAGACACATTGTGCACGGCATCCTTGAACGCCAGCTGGCCCGGCAGCGCCTGACGCGCCTTTTCGGTGGACAGTTCATAATCCGGCACGAACACGGCTGAGGTCAGATCGTCGGCAACACGATAGTTGATGGTATGGAAGCCCTTATGCAGCGGTTCGCCGCCCGGAATCGGCACGGAACCGACGCCTTCGGGAGTTTCCATGTCCCAAGACATGGTGAGCCCGCCGTACACGGCCGGAGCCACGTTGTCCGGATGGCCTTCGATGGCCGCAGCAAGCTCAAACACGGCATCACGGTTGAGTTCGTCGTCCTGCGCGAAGGCGGCCGCGGCTGCGATGCCCGCCACAATGGCCTCTGCGGAAGAGCCCATGCCTCGTGCCTGAGGAATGTTGTTGTGAGCCTGAAGAATGAAGCCCACACGGCCCAGACCAAAGGTCTGGCATGCGCGACGGAACGTGGAAACCACCAAGTGGGTTTCGTCACGCGGGAGAGTATCGGCGCCTTCGCCTTCGATCATCACCTGAGCCGCAGTGTTCACCGGATCGGCGCTCAGTGTGAATTCAAGTTCGTCGTGGTAGTCCAGAGCAAGTCCGACCGTATCGAAGCCAGAACCAAGGTTGGCGCTGGTGGCCGGAACACGTACGCGTACTTTACGAGTAACTGGAGTCATCTCTCGTCGTCCTTCGTCACATATTCTTTACAAATGTAGCACCGTATACCCGAAAGGGTACAAGAGTCAAATTCAAGCCCATAATCGGCAGGCAATTCAGCAAACAATCGGCAAGCAATTGCCCAACACAGCAGCCGGAATATGAACGAAAAGACGGCTGCCCAATCGCAACGATTTGAGCAGCCGTCTCATGACTGTTAGTTAAGCACGCGGAGGATGGAAGGCTCTCCGACCACGCAGTCGAGTGCACACACGTCTTCCACGGTTTCGCGCAGGGTCAGTTCGTCGGTCATGTGCGTGACCAAGCGCAGCTGCTGCAGTTCGCCATCATAACCCGGATCCTTCAGCGTAGGCTTGAGGTCCTGGTTCACACCATTGATGGACACGCCATGTTCGGCGAACTTGGCCGCAATGGCTGCCAACACGCCCGGATTGTCGTGAATCACGAAACGCACGGCAAACTCAGCCTTGGAAGCTTCGATCGGAGCCTTCTTCAAATCCTTATACAGCGGAATGGCCGGGCCGGTGCAGCCCTGTGCGATGTGACGCGCCTCGGTCACCACATCGCCGACCACCGCGGAAGCGGTCGGAGCGCCGCCAGCGCCACGGCCGTAGAACATAAGATCGTCGGCCGCTTCGGCCTTCACAAACACCGCGTTGAAAGAGCCGTGCACGGAAGCCAGCGGATGATCGTTGGAAATCAGCGCCGGATACACGCGGGCAGACACGCCGGCCTCGCCGTTCTCCACCACGGCCAGCAGCTTGATGACCTTGTTTTCGGAAGTTGCGGCGGCAATATCGTCGGCGGTGATCTTGGTGATGCCCTCCACAGACACATCGTCGATGGTCACGTTGGTGTGGAAGCCAAGCGTGGCCATGATGGCCGCCTTGTTGGCCGCATCGTAGCCCTCGATGTCTCCGGTCGGATCGGCTTCGGCATAACCCTTGGCCTGAGCGTCCTTCAACACGTCGTCAAAGTCGAGGCCCTTGGTGGTCATTTCGTCAAGAATGTAGTTCGTGGTGCCGTTGACGATGCCGAGCATACTCGTCACCTTGTCTCCGACGAGGGATTCGCGCAGCGGCTTGAGGAACGGAATCGCACCGCCCACGGAGGCTTCGAAGTAAATGTCAACGCCCTTGGCTTCGGCGGCCGCATAGATTTCCGGACCATACTTGGCCAGCAACGCCTTGTTGGCGGTGACCACGGAAGCGCCGGATTCGATGGCCGCAAGCACGAACTTGCGGGCCACGCCGGTTCCACCGATCAGCTCGACCACAATGTCGGCATTGGTGGCCACGCTCATGGTGTCGGTGGTCACCACGGACTTGTCGATCCACGGGAACGGGTCGGTTTCCGACGGATCAAGGCAGGCGACGCCGGTCAGTTCGATCGGTCGACCGATGCGTGCGGCAAGCTCTTCCTTCTGCTCCACCAGCAGGCGTGCGGTCTGAGAGCCGACCGTGCCCGCGCCCAACAATCCAACGCGAATCGGCGCAACATCTTCCTGTGCCAAGGCATCCTCCCTTGAATGTGAAGTATTGGTGTAACCCTGCCTATTGTACGGTCCCGATATGACGTAAGACCGCGAAATCATACGAAAATGGACGGTTTCTGAGCTTTGCCCCGAAAACCGTCCATGCTGCATCCATGCTGCGTCCATGTTGCGTCCGCAATTTGAGACGAATCGCCATGAACAATACGAAACACGAGCGAAACGCCACGAATCGCTATTCGCTCACATCCCAATCCAGCAGATCGTCGACCGTCTGACGGCGGATCATCACATGCGCATCTTGCTCGGATACGGCAACAACCGCAGGAATCAGCGCCTGATTGTAGTTGCTGGCCATCGTACGACCGTATGCGCCCGTAACAGGCACTGCAAGCACGTCTCCACGCTGAATGTCGGCAGGAAGACGCACCTCGTTGACGATGATATCGCCCGATTCGCAGTGCATGCCGACCACACGGCACAACTTGGTTTCGCTGGAACCCTCACGATTGGCGATTTTCGCAGTGTAATCCGATCCGTACAATGCCGGGCGAATATTGTCGCTCATACCGCCGTCAACAGACACGTACACGCGTTCCGTAACCGGATTTCCGGCCTTGTCTTTCGCGTTTCCGGCAAGCTGAACCGGCTTGACCGTGCCCACGCGATACAAGGTGACGCCGGTCGGAGCGACCGTCCAACGGCCAGGCTCGAACGAAATGACCGGAGCGGGCATGCCAAGCGCGCGATTCACGGCGGTGACCGCATCGGCAAGGCGGGCAAGTTCCGTATCGAGATCCATGGAATCCTCGCCATCGGTGTAGGCCACGGAATAGCCGCCGCCCAAGTCAACCTCCGGCAGTGTGTATGCGTCGGTGGCGTAGAAGGTCTTGCGCAGCAGCATCATGCGCTTCGCGGCCTGAATGAAGGCGTCCGCATCGTGAATGTTCGAACCGATATGCGAATGCACGCCGACCAGTTCGAGCACGTCCTGATGGCGGTAGATCTCCTTCAATACGGCGAGCGCGGGACCATCAGCCACCATGGTCATGGCTTCGGCGAGTTTGCGGTCGCCTTCGGAAACCTTCTCGTGGCTCATGTCGTACGGGTATTTGATGTCGTACTGCAGCTGGCGTTCTGCGCTTTCGCTTTCGCCTAGGCGTGCGTTCGAACCTGCGGGGGTCACGTCGGTCAGATCGTCAAGCACGTTCAGCTTGCTCGCATCGGCACCGGCCGGCAGCAAGGCGACGCCGAACTTCTGGTCTTCGTGCGCGGTAGACACGAACTCGTGACCGCCCGCATGAATGCCGGACGTAACACGCAACATCACGCGAGCGCGCTTGCCGAGACGCTTGGCGATTTCGGCGATACGGGCCGGCTCGTTCGGCTCGTCCACCACGATTTTGGCGAAGCCTTCGGTAATGGCGAGTTCGATTTCCGCATCGGACTTGTTGTTGCCGTGCAGCACGAGTCGTCTTCCGGGAACGCCTGCGGCAAGCGCGATACGCATCTCGCCCATGGTGCAGGTGTCGATCAGCATGCCGGATTCGGTGACGATGCGGCAGATTTCCTTGGAAAGCAGTGCTTTCCCGGCGAAACTGACGTGGGTTACGGTGTTGTTGAACGCATTTGCCGCGGACTTGACGAATTTAGTGGCACGGGCTCGCACGTCATCAGTGTCGATAACGTAGAGCGGCGAACCGAATTCGTTCAGTAGGCTTTCGGCAGTGCGGCCATGGAACGTGATTTCACCTTGCTCGTTCACGTCGGAGCCGGCCGGCCAGATGGGGGTGACTGCCATGGCGATCACATCCGGTCTGGGGCTGCGACGCCAAGCAGGTCAAGACCTTCGGCGATAACCGTCTTGACTGCGTCATTGAGCTTCAAACGTGCAGCCGCACGAGCCGGTTCCGGAGCCTTGGCAATGCGCAGAGCTTCGGCCTGTTCGCCGCGAGCTTCCGGATCGGTGAGTTCCATAGGCACCACGCGTTCCACGTTGTACCACTTGTGGTAGGTGGCTGCGAGATCTTCCAAGTAGTGGGCCACACGATGTGGGGCGCGCAGGTCGCCGGCTTCGCGCAGCAGGGCCGGCCACTGGGCGAGCGCGGCAAGCACTTCGCCGTCGGCGGCGGTGTCGAGCAGACTCACGTCGGCACCCTCGTAGGTGATGTTTGCTGCGGCTGCATTGCGGTCCACATTGCAGGAGCGGGCGTGCGCGTACTGCACGTAGTACACCGGATTCTCGTTGGAATGCGAAGCGAGCAGGTTCAGGTCGATATCGACCGGGGAATTGTAGTCGGTGCGTGCCAACGAATAACGAGAAGCATCCACGCCGATAGCGTCGGTCAGATCGTCAATGGTCACCACATTGCCGGCGCGCTTCGACATGCGCACTGCCTTGCCGTCCTTCAGCACGTTGACAAGCTGTCCGATAAGAATCTGCATGTTTTCGCCAGGTTCGTCGCCGAATGCGGCGCACATGGCCATCATGCGGCCGATATAGCCGTGATGGTCGGCACCCAGCATGTAAATGGCGATGTCTGCCGGATCATTGTCACGATGGCGCTTGTTGCGATAGTAAGCAATATCAGCTGCGAAATACGCGTAGTTGCCGTCGGATTTGATGATCACACGATCCTTGTCGTCACCATGCTTGGTGGACTCGAACCAGGTTGCGCCATCCTTTTCGTAAATATCGCCGCGTTCACGCAGATCAGCAATGGCCTTGTCGACTTCGCCGTCGGAATACAGGCTGTTCTCATGGAACCACACGTCGAAGTTCACACGGAAATCCTTCATGGATTTGCGGATTTCGTTGAACATCATCGGCACTGCACGCTTGCGGAATTCCTCACGTTGTTCGGAATCGCCTTCACCCAACGGATTGCCATCGTTGTCAGCGCCACCGTCGACGCGCGGCAGGTCGAGAATCGCAATGCCGTCGGCATTGGCCTCATCGATGACGCGACGCGCGATCTCATCGATATAAGCACCCTTGTAACCGTCGATCGGGGTTTCCTCACCGTGAGCGGCCGCAACCAGCGACTTCGCGAAACGATTGATCTGCTCGCCATGATCATTGAAATAGTATTCGCGCACCACCTTGGCACCGTTCGCCTCAAGCACGCGGGCCATGGAATCGCCGACCGCAGCCCAACGGGTGCCGCCGATATGGATCGGACCGGTCGGATTGGCGGAAACGAACTCAAGATTCAGGGTCTTGCCGGAAAGATGGTCGTTCTTACCGTAGTTCGTACCCTCGTTGAGCACGGTGTCAACCACGGCAGCAGCGGACGCGGAATCAAGCACAATGTTGATGAAGCCGGGGCCGGCCACTTCCACGGACTTGATACCATCGGCATTGGCAAGTTCCGCAGCGAACAATTCAGCGAAATCATGAGGCTTCATGCCGGCTTTCTTAGCCAGCTGCATGGCCGCGTTCGACGCCCAATCGCCGTGCGCGCGGTCCTTCGGACGCATGACGGCGAATTTGGCCTGTGGAGGGATGAGATCGGTGGTCAAGGTGCCAGCCTTGCCTTCATTCACAAGGTTGTTGGCAATATTGAAAATCAGTTCACTAAGCGCTTCTGGACTCATTCCTCCAAGTCTACCGATTATGCAGACAGAATCAGCCTTGCGTATCGCCCCGCGTATCATCCTGCAGTTTGCCATGCTTCCTGTGCCAGGCCACTGAAGCGTAATAGCCGATATAGCAGATCGCAACGAACGGAATCATATACAGCAATGTAGAGCGCTGCGACGGATCGCAAATCACCAAAACCAATGCGCCAATGCACATCACAATCGCAGCGATCGGCACGAACGGAAAACCGGGGGCACGATACTTCAAATCGTCAACCGAATGGCCTTGAGCAAGCCACTGCTTGCGGAAACGCAAGTGGCAGACGGAAACCGACGCCCACACCACCAGCGTGGCCAAGCCGGAAACCGCAACCAACGCCAAATACACCGTCGAAGCGGCAACCACGGAAGACAGCAACGCCAACAGCGATCCGGCCATACTGAAAAACACCGCGAACACGGGCACACCATGGAAATTCGTCTTGCCGAGCGCGCGCGGAATCATACCCTCCTGCGCAAGCGACCAAACCATACGCGAGCACACATACAAGCCGGAATTCGCAGCGGACAGCACCGCCGTCAACACCACGAAATTCATCACATCGCCGGCAAACGGCATGCCGATCGACTGGAACACGAGCACAAACGGACTCGCATCGACACCCGACTGATGCCACGGAATCAGCGCGGACATCACCGCGATCGAGCCGATGAAGAAAATCGCAAGACGCAACACCGTAGTATGCACGGCCTTCGGAATCGCCTGCGCCGGATCCTTCGTCTCCCCCGCCGCAACACCAACGACCTCAGTGCCCGAAAACGCGAACACCACCGTCAGCAGCGTCGAGAAAATCGGGATCATACCATTCGGGAGCCAGCCGTCATCATAGAAATTCTCAAACAGCGGAGCATGATCGTAACCGGCAATCGGAATCGCACCAAACATGGCGAGCAAGCCGACCACAATGAACGCGATAATCGCGAACACCTTGATGGACGCAAACCAGAATTCCGACTCGCCATACAGTCGCACCGACAGAATATTGAGCATGAACACCACTGCAATGAACGCGGCGGACCAAATCCACGCGGGCGAATCAGGAAACCAACGTTGCATCAGCAGACCAGCGGCCGTGAATTCCGAAGCGAGCGCCACCGCCCAATTCAGCCAATACAGCACGGCGATGGTGAACGCGGTGCCGGGGCCGATGAAACGCTTCGCATACAGGTGGAAACTGCCGGCATACGGCATAGCCACCGACAGTTCGCCGAGGCTGAGCATCACAAAATACACAAGTATGGATCCGATGCCATACGCGATGATCGCGCCAAGAGGGCCGGCTTGGTGAATCGTGTAGCCGGAGCTGAGAAACAAGCCAGTGCCGATCACGCCACCCAGCGAAATCATGGTCAGATGGCGGGTTTCCATCTTACGTTCAAGACCGCCCTGCTCGACTTCAGCGGATTCAGCGGCGTCAGTGCCTGCAGTAGATGCGTTGACTTGCGATTCGGTCATGCGCGACTGCTCCTTCATATTTGGCTGGGCGCGTTCTTGCGTTTGCATGCGTTTGCACAATACCCAAACGCATTACTATACGGAAATCGGTGGAAACATGTTGCCTGCTGTTCACTTTTGCGGCAATCATGAGGTTGCATAAACAAAACAGGCTCGCATGCAGCGTAAGAAACCGCATACGAGCCTGAAAAGGAATTCCCTGGAGATTTGCAATCAGCGCACTGAAATCAGAGCACAGCGATGGCGTCGATCTCGACGAGAGCGCCCTTCGGAATGTTGTTGCCGCCGAACGCGACGCGGGCCGGCTTCACGGAACCGATGAAGGCCTGCGCGTACACGTCGTCGATCTCATGGAAGTCTTCGACGTTCTTCATGTAGATGGTGGCACGGCAGACGTGCTCGATGCCTGTGCCTGCTGCGTCAAGAATGTGCTTGATGTTCTTCAGCGCCTGGGATGCCTGCTCGCCGGCAGTTTCGCCAGCCAGTTCGCCGGTGGCCGGGTCGATGCCCAGCTGGCCGGAGACGAACACGAAACCGTTGGCCTTCACAGCCTGGCTGTAAGCGCCCAGCGCCGCCGGGGCTTCAGAAGTCGCAACCTCTTCCATCTTCTCGCTCATAATGTTTCTCCTTTGAAGAATGTGTTATTGCATCTTGCTTGCGTTCAGGCCGCGGCAAACCACGACAACGCAATCTCAAACAATCACTGTACCCATGGAATCGACGCGCATTGTCCCATGTTCCAAATACCGGCTCAGCGCCCCGGCCCTTCACATGTCTTTGTGGTGGGCTTGATGGGGATCGAACCCACGACCTTCTGTTCCGGAGACAGACGCTCTATCCGCTGAGCTACAAACCCATGCAACGCACTACTGTACACGGTCTGCGCCCGTTTGCGACACGATTCGGCGAAAAACGTGACGCAGACCTTGCAATCGTTGGGAAAGTCAGTACGCGCGCTCAATGCATCAGAGTGCTCGGCGCAACCAGCACGCGCTGCACGCTCAGTACATGAGGGTGGCGAGGCGACGACGTGCGCGCTTCAGACGCTCGTCGGTCGGCTCGGGGATCGTGAAGTATTCGAGCAGACGCTGGCGCACCGGCTCGATGTCGGTCTTGTGGCCCGCCGCCACGAAATCAAGCAGACGGTCGAACGCGTCCTGGATCTGCCCGCCGATCATGTCGATGTCGGCGACGGCAAGCTGCGCGTCCACATCGTCCGGCTTGTCGGCGGCAGCGGCACGCACCACGCGCACGTCCGCATTGGCGGAACGGGCCAGCAGCAGCGCCTTCGCACGTTCGCGGGCGGCGCGCGTATCGTTCGGATCGGCTTCCAAAACCTTCTCGTACGCGGCGGCGGCACCGGCGTAATCGCCCTGCTGTGCCAGCATGTACGCTTCCTGATGTTCCGGCGGCACCTGATCCTGCACACTGCCGGCGGATGCGGAATTGGCCGCGTCGGAATCCGGATCGCCCGAATACGGAGCGGTGCCGGTCACGCCGGCCTGCTGCGCGGCGGCGATAAGCTTCGGCACGACCACGTCTGTGATCTGCTGCAGTTCCTCGTCGGACGGAAGGCCCTGCAGAATCGGCATCGGACGGCCGCCGATCAACGCGAACAGCGCCGGCGCGCCCTGAATCTGGAACGCCTGTGCGATGGAGGGATTGGATGCGATGTCGATGCGGGACAGCTGGATCTGGCCGTTGAGCTTGTTCACCGCGTCACCCAATGCGCGTGCCATGGCGAACAGACGGTCGTCGGTCGGCACCCACAGGAACAGCAGAATCGGGAACGTGGCGGAGGTCTGCACCATGGCCTGGAACGTGTTCTCCGTGGTGTCGATGACATATCCGCCAGCCGCCGGAGCGCCGCCCGCCTGCCCCGGCTCGGCCTTCACCTGATGCTTGAGCGCTTCCAGATCAACGGCTCCCGCCAATGAAACACCCGGATGGAACGCTTGCTGCTCTGCCATACTTGCCTCCAAAAACACGAAATCGTTGCTGGCACCAACTATAGGTGCCAACAACGATTTCCCGGTTTTCATTCCCACGGATGCGCGATAGGCGGAAAACCGCCGACGATGCGCGTCCAAGGACCCGTCGTTTTACAGCGCTTCGACCTTCACCGGCTGGCGTTCGGAACCGACCGCGGTGATTTTCTGCCCGGAATTCGCCGGCGGAACATACAGCGCGATGACGTTCACATAGCTCGTCTTCATGGTGCTGGTGGCCTTGCCATTGCCGAACAGCGCCTTTTCCGCGTCAGAGGCCGGCTGCGATTCACGGCCAGCGCCGGCGGAACGCGTCCATTCGGAGTTGATCTGCGCCACCACCAGATCGCCGCCGTCCGCGGAACGCATGACGCTGATGGCTCCATTGACCGGTTCGAAGGTCTGCTGCTGCGTGCCTTCGTTAAGCTCCATGGCCTTCTGCACCTGGGCAGTCAGATCGGCAAGCTTCGATCGCAGATCATCATCCGCGAATTTGCTGGCGTACTTGCTGTTCGCCCCGTTCTGCAGCAGGTCCGCATACGCGTCCACCGCCGCTTTCGGCGTCATGACCAGACCGGTGTCCGTAGGCGTTCCCTGCGCGCTGCCGGTTTTGGAGATTTCGAAACTCGGCATCTTCACGCCGGAGAACAGTCGCGCCACACCCCACAGCTTGTAGTTCTGGCGTGCGGAATCCTGCCTGAACACCAGCAGACGCTTGGACTGCTGGTCCTTGGTTGTGGACGTGATGGAGAACACGGACCGTGGCCAGCCGGCATCCGTGGAGATCACGGCCTGGGCCAGATCCGTGGGGATGGTGGTCTTACGGTCAAGATTGCCCGTGGCTTTCGCTACGTTCAGCTCGCTGGTGCGGATGTCCAGTTCCGGACCTTCGAGAATCGTCGGCAACGTATCAGTGTCACGGTTCTGATTGCACTGGTCGAGCGTTTTGAGAATCCTCGTGCGGACCTTTTGCTCCTGCTTGGCGCTCAAGTTCGGCGCATCCTGCCGGGTGGTGGCTTTCGGGGTCGGCAGCTGGCCTTCGCAACCGCACATGCCGACGGCCATTCCCAGCGCGAGCATGGCCGCGATAATCGCCTGACTACGCTTCCTCATCACTGGTCCTCCTCTTGGCCGTCTTCCTGCGTTTCCGTCTGAACCTCCTCTTGGGCAAGACGAGCGAAATACGCGGCAAGCTCATCCTGCGAGATCACGGAAGTCGCCTCGTCGTCAACAGACGATTCGCCCGCCGTCGATTCAAATACGGTCGATTCGGACACAGTCGGCTGGCTTTCCGCAATCGTGTTCTGCTGGTCGGCGACCAGGTTACGTGCCACAGGATCGACGATGACGGGCTGTTGCGTTTCCTCGAACGACGACGTACGACCGCCGGTGCGATGTTCCGCATGGCGACGCCTGCCGTGACGCGACCTGCTCCGTGCCCTGTTGCTGGCGGCGGTTTCGGCGTTCTTCACCCAAGCCGAAACCTCGTTCTCATCGCCTTCGTTGACGCCAACGCCTTCGACCATGGCGAAAGCGCGCTTGTTGCGGCGCTTATGCGGCGGCATGGCGAATACGGAAGCGGAAAGCACGGCGAGAATCGCCAGCAGTCCGCCGGCAAGATACAACGGCATGGCGAAATTCGGCAGGTTACGACGGTCCCAATTCAGAGTGACCGTGTCTCCCTTGCGGTTGCCGAAATCAATCAACGCCACAACATCCTCGGCGTTATTGCTGTTCGATCCTTTGACCTGCATATCAACGGCACCGTCATTGCACTTGATGGTGCGCCACATGTCGGAGTCCTTGAAAGCCACCTGGTTCTGGGAATTGTCCGCGGTTCCCTGCGCGGAGACCTTCATGGTGGAAAGCGTCGTCCAATCGGACAGACCGGAGACGCGCATGTACTTGCTTCCCGTAATCCATCCGGCAACGTCGCGCGCGGAACCTATGGCGATGCACACATTGGATTTCTTGTCACGGGATTTGGCCGAAATATTGACGCGGCTGTCTACCAGCTGCAGCACGTTCGGATCGGTGACCACGTATTCCGAACCGTTCACCGGAGCGGCGGCGGTGATCTCGTTGTCCGGTTTCCAGACGGTTGAATTCAACACGCCAAACACGACGCATGCGATGGCAAGCAAGCCGAAAATAGGCGTGACGATGCCACGCATGATCTTCGCATGCCGGGTAGGGCCCGTCTCGATCTGCGGCTTCTCTTGTTCTTCCTGCAATACAGTCATAGCTTTTCCATTCTACAGTGTCCGTTTGCACAAGCCTGAAAAAAACATGAAAATCATGCTTTGCCGCTATGGTTGGCCCTATGCGTAAATCACTTCTTTCCAAGGCCGTCACGGCAGTCTGCGCAACGGTCATGTGCCTGGGCGTCACTGCGTGCGGCGGTAATTCCAGCGCGAAATCCGACAAATCGAACTCGGATTCCTCCTCATCTTCCGAAAAAATCGGCATGCACCAGATCGCCGGCGTGACCGCCAAGGGCGAGCTCGGCAAGAAGCCGACCGTCTCGTTCAAAACGCCGATGACGGTTGAGGACAACAGCTACGTGGTGCTGCAGAAGGGCGACGGAGCCCAGATCGAGGACGGCGACCGCGTCTGCTCGCAGGGCATCGCCATCAGCGTCAAGGATGGTTCCGAACTGGCCAGCACGTGGGAGAAGAACACCCCCGACTGCTCCACCGTAGTCACCTCGGATACCAGCCAGATGACCGAGAACTACTACAAGATCTTCAAGAGCCTCAAGCTCAATTCCACCGTGGCGTTCGGCGTGAACGACTCGAATTCCTCCGGCACCTCGTACCTGATGGTACTCACGCTGGTGTCCAAGTCGAAGGACCTGAAGAAGGCCACCGGCGAGAAGGTCGCCGACATTCCGGCCGACCTGCCGAAGGTGACGCTCGCCAAGGACGGCAAGCCGTCGATCGACATGAATGGCTATAAGGGCTCCGATTCCTTGATTTCCCAGGACCTCATCAAGGGCAAGGGCGCTGTGGTCAAGGATACGCAGTCCGTGGTGGCGCACTACACCGGCTGGCTGCTTGACGGCACGCAGTTCGATTCCTCGTGGGACCGCGGACAGTCCTCCGCCTTCTCGCTTGACAGCGTGATCAAGGGCTGGAAGCAGGGTCTGGCAGGCCACACGGTCGGTTCCCAGGTGCTGCTGGTGGTGCCGCCGAGCCTCGGCTACGGAAACAAGGATCAGGAGAAGATTCCGGCGAATTCCACGCTGGTCTTCGTGGTCGACATTCTCGCCGCCTACTGATCCAGCCGGTCTAACCGCAAAAAGCCTCCCACCCGGGAGGCTTTTTCATTAGAAGAGTCGTAGAGAGTCGTCTTCGGTGCCCTTCATCTCCTCATAATCGAGAATCAGGCATTTGAAACCGCGGTCCTGCGCGAGCACGCGGGCCTGCGGGGTGATGGTCTGCGCGGCGAAGATGCCGTGCACGGGGACCAGCAGCGGGTCGCGGTTGAGCAGATCGCAGTAGCGGGTGAGCTGTTCGACGCCGTCGATGCCGCCGTTGCGCTTGATTTCGATGGCCACGTGCTCGCCGTTGCCGTCAATCGCCATGATGTCGACCGGTCCGATGGCTGTCGGGTATTCGCGGCGCACGAGCTTCGCGCCTTTGCCGATGCGTTCGATCTGTTCGGCCAGGTACTTCTGCAGATGGTCTTCGACGCCGTCCTTGATGAGGCCCGGATCCTCGCCGAGGTCGTACGATTCGTCCGAATAGATGTGCTGCAACGTCACTTCCAGCACGTCGTTCGATTTGTCGGCCGACGCGCGGATCACCTTTTGCGGCACTTCAGTATCAACGTCGTCATCGGCGTGGTCGGGGGTGATGTCCCTGATGCTGCATGGCGCGGACATCCAGTTGAGCGGCTTGTATGAGCCGAGTTCGGAGAAGATCAGCAGGCTGTTGTCCGCCTTGATGAGCAGCACGCGCTTGGCGAGCGGCAGGGAGGCGTTCAATCGTCCGGAATATTCGGCAGAGCAGTCAGCAACAATAATTCGCACGAGGCACTACCCTACCATGCGCGTCGCCGTACGTACGGCATACGTATTCGCGGCGGCGGAAAGCCACGTAAAAGACAAAAGCGGCCCGGTAATCGCAATACAAAAACATATTGCGATTACCGGGCCACCTTACGTCAAGCGGAAACGGCTTATTCGGCGCGCTTCACGTTGGTTCCACGCTCGACCGCGACGGTGAGCTTGTTCGAATCGAAGGAGATGAAGCCGTCAGTCACCTCGAAGGAGAGGCGATTGCCTTCAGGATCCACCACAACGATGGTTCCTTCCTTGATCACGGTCAGCACAGGCTCGTGGTCGGGCAGGATGCCCATTCCGCCTTCGGAGGCGGGAATGGTAACGGACTTCGCCGTGCCGTGCCACACAGGGTGGTCAGCGGCGACGATGTTCACCTGCATAGTCGATCCGGCCATCACGCACCGTATTCCTTCTGCATGTCGTGCCACTTCTTCTCGAGGTCGTCGATGCCGCCGATACCGGAGAATGCCTGCTCCGGAACGTCGTCATACACGCCGTCGCAGATGCGGGTGAATGCTTCGATAGTCTCGTCCGCCGGAACGTAGGAGCCCGGACGGCCGGTGAACTTCTCGGCGACGTAGAAGTTCTGACCAAGGAACTGCTCGATCTTACGGGCGCGGTTCACAGTGGTCTTATCTTCTTCGCCAAGCTCATCGATACCGATCAGGGCGATGATGTCCTGCAGCTCCTTGTTACGCTGCAGAATCGCCTTGACGCGGTTGGCGCAGTCGTAGTGAGCCTGGCCCACGTAACGCGGATCGAGGATTCGCGAGGTGGAGCTCAGCGGGTCCACAGCCGGGTAGATACCCTTGGAGGCAATGTCACGAGAAAGCTCGGTGGTTGCATCCAAGTGGGCGAAGGTCGTGGCCGGGGCCGGGTCGGTGTAATCATCGGCCGGCACGTAAATGGCCTGCAACGAGGTGATCGAGTGACCACGGGTCGAGGTGATGCGCTCCTGGAGGGAACCCATCTCATCGGCCAGGTTCGGCTGGTACCCCACGGCGGAAGGCATACGACCCAGCAGGGTGGACACCTCGGAACCGGCCTGGGTGAAGCGGAAGATGTTGTCGATGAACAGCAGCACGTCCTGGTTCTGCACGTCACGGAAGTACTCTGCCATGGTCAGTGCGGTCAGCGGGACACGCAGACGGGTACCCGGCTGCTCATCCATCTGGCCGAAGACCAGTGCGGTCTTCT